>Ga0181343_1000085_pt1 | contig 42242 bp, 65 predicted proteins | sample Su13VDMLBSD_FD_130110 | JGI IMG/M metagenome (GOLD analysis project Ga0181343, IMG submission 130110) | Freshwater viral communities from Lake Michigan, USA - Su13.VD.MLB.S.D | ecosystem: Environmental > Aquatic > Freshwater > Lake | place: USA: Michigan | collected 2013-07-15
AGGCACCACTAACACGCACGGTGCATTTGTCCGTTCATTCCAGTATTTCCCGCTGTTCGGCACCGCTCCGCTGTCCGCCGAATTCACCGCAGGGCAATTCACGGCGGCACTAGTGACAAATGACGTATGGCGCATGGGCCTTGGCTTACCTTCTGCTGCCGTTACTCCGCCGACTGATGGCGTGTGGCTGGAACTGACATCCGCAGGGCTGATCGGCACGATTTCATTTGGTGACGCTGCGGTATCTACTGGCGTAATGCGGACGATTGATTTATTTACCGTTGGTAGCCTGTATAAATTCGCCATTGTCATCGGCGAGCGTTTTGTGGAATTCTGGCAGGATGATGTTCTGTTGGGCACAAAAGAAATACCCGCCGCAAACGGTCAGCCGTTTATCACCACAGCACTGCCGATATTCATGCAGAAATATAACGTCGGCAACGTATCGAACACGAACACGATGCGCGTATCCGATGTGACCGTAACACTGATGGACTTGCAGACCGCGAGACCGTGGGCGCATCAAATGGCGGCATTGGGTCAACATGCAGCACAGGGTCAGAACGGCGGCACAATGGGCACCACTGCTCTTTTGCCAAACGCTACGGCGGCGACTACGGTTACTGGTGGTGCGCTGTCTCAGACCGTGGCAATTGCGACTGGCCTTGGCGGTCAGGCCGGTATTCAGGCGGCAGCCGCCGGTGTTGATGGTTGTGTAACAGCGTTTCAGGTGCCCACTGGTGGCATCAATCAAACGCCGAGAAACTTGGTGATTACAGGTATTCGGATTGATTCAGTAAACATCGGAGCGGCAGTTGCAACAACCGCCAGTATCTTGCAATGGTCGCTGGCTTTCGGCGCAACTGGGCCCACAATCCCGTCTCTGGCGCAGTCTGAATCCGCAACATTTACCACTGCGACCGCGAAGGCTTGGCGGCGAGTTCCTCTTGGTCTGCAATCATGGATTGTTGCGGCAGCTATCGGCGCATCCGCTGAAGCCATTACCGTTAATTTTGATACGCCAATTGTCGTGCAGCCGGGTCAATGGGTCGCCGCAGTTGCTAAATTTATTGTAGGAACAGCGACCGCCTCTCAGGTTCTGTGGTGCACGGTCATGATTAACGGCTACTACGAGTAACGCAACCAATGCCAGTCACCGGACAAACATCTTTTTTCGGAGCGCCATTTTTCTTCGGTGGATTCTTCGCTGCCGATACTCCTCCGGTGCCGCCTGACGTTGAGATTGTCACTAGCGGCAAAGGCGACAATGGCACCGCACGGCGGCAGATATTCAAGCCAACCGGCCTAATCGACCGGCCACGCAACACCCTAAAACTGCCGAAACGCGATGAAACGCCACAGCAGCCGATAACACCGAAGCTGGACGACATGCCGCCGCAAGTGGTCGATATGACCATGCGGCAGTTCGACGGCCTGACCGATGACGGCCTGCGCGTGATTACCGCCTACCAGATGACGAGCGCCGAGATGATTGCGGAAATGCGTGCGTTACTGGCCAAGCAGATGCGGACGGACGAGGAAGAAGCGTTATTGGTCATTTTCATGGAGGCGATATGACGCCAGAACGGGCGCAGGAGATTTACATTGAGGGTGGCAATGTCGAATACCGTAAGCATCAAGCCGATTACACGCCGGTCAATCAGCATAAGGTGACGATGGCTGGATTTAAGGCGGTGATCGACGCGGTGACAAAAGAGGTCGATAACGGGTATGCGGAGAAACTGTTAAGCATGGGTGCCAAATGATTATGATTCACGGCTCAATCGCAGTGGATGACATCAAGGTATTCGTGCCGCAGTCGCATCCGGCCCACAAATACTGGCTTGAGTGGTGTCAGGATTCATTTATGACACTTGTTTCGGATATGAACGAAGTCAGGCGCATGAATGGCGATTACCTATTTCTGATTTCATGCACTGAAATAGTGGCCGAAGATGTTCTCTCGCGCTATAAAAACTGCATCGTTATCCATGAATCAGATTTGCCGAACGGTCGCGGCTGGAGTCCTCTGGCGTGGCAGATTCTGGAAGGCAGGAACGATATTATCGTCAGCGCCATTAAATGCGCCTATCCGGTGGATAGCGGCGATATCATCAAGCAGGAAACGCTGCATCTTGACGGAACTGAATTGTCCGAAGAAATACACGAAAAGGCGTTTCGCGTAAAAAGTGAATTAGCGCTCTCCATTATTACCTCAAAGACGACTCATTCCGCAAAGCAATTTGGCGCACCGGGATATTACCGAAAGAGGAAGCCGGATGACAGCGAGTTATTCGCAGAAAAAACGATTGCCGAGCAGTTTGACTTGCTGCGGATATGTGAACCACGGTTTCCGGCGTTCATCAACCATCGCGGTAGCAGATACAAAATAACCATCGAAAAGGACTCCGCAAAATGACCGCTAGATCATACGGTATCGTTTCTGACTTCGAGGCGCGTGTTTCGGAGTTCTGCGGTTCGCGGTTTGCAGTCGCCGTCGAGAGTTGCACATCCGCTCTATTTTTATCTCTGACCTATGTTAAGGAGCAGCATGTCCACGGTGGCCGCATAGACATACCGAGGAAAACATATATTAGCGTCCCGATGGCCGCACTCCATGCGGGGTTCGATGTGCGATTTGTGGATATGGCATGGACTGGTGAATACCCGTTATTGCCGACGACGGTAATTGATGCCGCCAAGCGATTCAGAAAGGGCATGTTTAACGGCGGATTCCAGTGCCTATCGTTTCACCTGAAAAAGAATATCCCAATCGGCAGGGGCGGCATGATTCTGCTGGACGACAAACCGGCGTATGAGGCACTAAAAAAAATGCGCTACGACGGACGCAGCGGGAAGCCTTACGATCAGGAGGTCGTGGAATCACTTGGCTGGAATATGTATATGACACCAGACCAAGCGGCGCGAGGCATGATGCTGATGGATACGATGCCATCAGCCGATGGATTCGCAGACCAGACCGAGGATTACCCGGACTTACTGATACATCCGGTTTTCAATAACAGCACTCGCGTATCCGTTCAACAAAAAGAGGCGGCATAGTGGCGGCATCAAAACGCGCCTCTGAGTTGCTTGCGCGATTGCCAATCGGCCCGGTAATCGGCGCTGAACTTGGCATCTGGAAAGGCAAAATGTCCGAGTTTTTACTGAAACGTGAGGATTTGACGCTCTACATGGTCGATAGCTGGCTGGCGGTCAAAGGGCTTGAGGATAGGGGATTTACCGAGGATGAGCAGGCGAGAAACCGATTGGACGCGCTGCGCCGGACTGACTTCGCCAATGACCGCCGCATTGTGATGCACATGGATTCCGAGGTTGCGGCGCTGACCATGCCGGAGGAATCACTGGACTTCGTGTTTATCGACGCCGACCATTCCTACGGTGGCGTTAAAAAAGACATTCGCGTATGGCTGCCGAAATTGAAGCGCGGCGCATTGCTGTCTGGCCACGATTACGACAACCCGAACGAACGCAACGGGCGCGAGGTCAAGCGGGCGGTTGATGAGGCCGTAGCCGAAAACGGATGGCGTTTGAAGATTGGCGCGGACTCGACTTGGTTTGTAAGGATGCCGCTGTGATAAAAATCCCAGTTCGCGTATCGCCGGACTTGTCGCCGCTGCTGGCTTACGAGATGGTCAAGTCCGTAGATCGGCACATGGACAATATCGAGTTAATCCATGTGACCGACGCGCCGTGCGAAAAACTCGCGGGCTTCGATAGTCAGATGATCGTCCGACACGAAAGAGATTACGTTGACCAATTGCTGACGACGCTATGCGAGATTGACGGCCATGTGCTGTCACTGGATTACGATATTTTGATGAAAGATGATGTTTCCGAGATATTCAATCTGGACTTCGACGCCTGCTTTACGAGTCGCCAGCAGAACATTGGGCGGCACCATAAGTTAAGCCAGTCCTACAACATGGGCGTTGTATTCAGCAAAAACTCTGATTTCTGGAAAGAGGTGCGCCAGATTTACCGTGCGCAGCCGTTACGCGATGGCTGGATGAACAGTCAAACACTGGTCACGATGATTGCCTGCTCTCTGGGCAAAAAATACAAGGTCATGGAGATACCCGGGGAAATTTACAATTTCTCGCCGGATACCGAAGGCGACGACCTGACTGGCCGGAAAATCGTGCATTACAAGGGTCGCAGAAAGCCGTGGATGTTGCCGCCGGAGTTGCGCCATGAGGTAGATGGCAACGTGGCAAAGGTCGTGGATTTGATGAAACGCAGGACAGCGTTACCCGCCGCCGGGGTTCGGGCGGAAGCAGGTATTGCAGAAAAAGGACGATAATCATGGCAGAGCAAATGGAAATCACCCCGCTGAACGATATTTTGGGCGGCAGCAAGCCCGACGGTTCACCCCGCGAGAATGACCCAGTTGCGCGGCAGCAGGCGGAACGGAACACCGAGGTCAAGGTTCCGGTTGAGACTGAGCCGGTTGCTAAGGAACCGGTGGCTGCCGCTGAACCGACAGTCGAGCGCAGCACCAGCCGCCGCAAGCAGCACCAGCAGAAAGAGCGCGATACCCGCGAGGCCGCAGAGGTCCGTGTGCGCGACGAGAATGGCAGGTATGTGGCGAAAGAGACTTTGGAGGCCAAACCAGCCGAGGCGACACCAGCAACCTCTGCACCAGCGGCCTCCGCCACGGAACCAGCCACAGCAACGCCCGCAGCCGCTCAACCCGCCAACAATCAGGAATTCACCCCCAAGGAACGGGCATTTCTTGCTGCCGCCCAAGAGGAACGCCGCAAACGGCAGGCGATGGAGCAGGAACTTGCTGCACTGCGCCAGAATAAGCCAGCAGAACCCGCCAAAACGTTCTGGGACGACCCGGAAGCCGCACTTAAGCAGCACGAGACGCAGACGCGTCAGATCGTCCTACAAACGCGCCTAGACACTTCGGAGGCCATCGCCCGCCAGCGATACCCGGATTTCGACGCCAACGTGGAGGAATTCGGCACATTGATGCAAACGGTTCCGGGCGTCCGCGATCAGTGGCTGGCAGCAGCAGACCCGGCAGAATTCGCCTACCAAGTCGGCAAGCGGCAGAAAGAACTGAAAAGCATTGGCAATATCGAGGAATACCGGCAGCGCGTGGCCTCCGAGGAACGCGCCAAGATTGAGGCGGAATTCAAGGCAAAAGAGGCCGACCGGCAAAAACTGGCCGCTGACTTGCCGGGGAGTTTGTCGGATGTTCGCAGCACTTCGACGCCAGCGCGGGCGGTGTTTACTGGGCCGACGCCGCTGGATGCGATTTTGAGAGGTTGACGCCTTGCTGGAATAGGCGTATATGCTGTTTGTAAGTTAGCACTCACTCACGATGCGAAGCGCAGTGATTGCGGAGGTCGCCACTCTGAGGGCGATGTTTCAGGTAACGGTTTTACCGCAACAGCCCCACCTAGTTTTACTGCCGCCAAGTTAAGGGCGAATGTTCTCCGCCGCCGGAATCACGGGCGAAATCGAGAAATTCCCCTATTAACTTTTTGGAGTAAAAACTATGTCGCAAACATATGCCGCGACCGGACTTACCCCCCAGATTTGGGATAATGACTTCTTCACCGACTACGTCCGCTCCTCGCGCTACAAGCGCTACATGGGCACGGACGAAGCCGCAATTTTCCAACTCAAAGATGACCTGACGAAGAAGAAGGGCGATACCGTCACCTTCGCGCTGGTCAACGAACTCACCGGCAACGGTGTCACCGGCAACTCGACGCTGAAAGGCAACGAGGAACGACTTAACTCCCGCTCACACGCGATTACGGTTGACGTTCTGCGTCATGCCGTGGCCGTCGATGACTGGGATGTGCAGAAATCGGTTATCGAACTACGCGACGCGGCAAAAGTCCAGCTTCGTCAGTGGGCGCAAAAGAAACTGCGTGATGACTGCACGAACGCGCTGGGCCAGATTGACGGCGTGAATTACAGCGTCTCGACTGCCGCGCAACGCAATACCTGGTGGGCCAACAACGCTGACCGCGTTCTGGCCGGAACCGTTGCCAACTACGCGGGTGCCGTGTTCGCCACGGACATTGCAAAAATCGGCAACGAACTGACGCCGAATTCGCTGTCACTCATGAAGCGTCTTGCTCAGTCCGCATCGCCGAAAGTCAAGCCGGTGTATGTCAAGGAAATGGATCAGGAATGGTATGTCGCCTTCGTTGGCCCGCGCTGCTGGCGCGATCTGACCGAGGACAATCCGACCACGAACGTCCTGACCTTGGCAAACCGTGACGCCCGCATCCGTGGCGTGGATAACCCACTCTTTACCGGCGACTCGCTGGTGTGGGATGGCATGATTATCCGCGAAATCCCGGAAATCACTACGCTGGGCGATATCTCCGGTTCTGCTGGTGTTGCGATTGAGCCGGTGTATCTGTGTGGCGCACAGGCCGTTGGTCTGGGCTGGGCGCAACGCACCAAGAGCACGACGGATACTGACGACTATGAGTTCCTTCATGGCGTCGGTGTGCAGGAAATCCGCCGTATCGAGAAACTTCGCTTCGGCACCGCGCCGGGGGCTGACACGACCACGCCGAAAGATCATGGCATCGTGACTGGCTTCTTCGCTGCGGTCGCTGACTAAAGGAGGCTGAAAAATGGCTACCAAAACCGCAAGTAAAGCCGCTCTCGGCGTCCAACCGAAGGGGCTGTCCGTTGGCCTCGTTGCAGTAACGTCCATCTACTCGCTGACGAATTCACTGTCGGCGGGCGATGTGATTCAGATGGTGAAGGTGCCGAAGGGTGCGACGCCGGTTTATGTGGCGCTGTCCTACCCGGCGGCTGGTGCAAACGTGGGTAATGCGCGTGTCGGTGACGGCGTTTCTGCTGCACGATACATCACAGGCTATGCGTATTCATCGACTGGCGTTCAAGCGGTGATTAATACCGCCTACGTGCCTTACACCTACAGCGTTGACGACACTATCGACATTACGCTCTTGTCGGTATCGGTTGCCTCCGTTGAGGGTTCGTTTGTGCTTACGGCCATCTTTGCGATGGATACCTGATGCTGGCTTGTTTCTTCGTTGCTTGATTTGACGGACAGCTCCGTAAAGGGGCTGTCCGTTTTTCCGATAAAGAAAGGAACGTCAGAACGATGTCACAGCAAACTCAGGCCGTAGAAACGCAAGGCTCCGATGTATTCCGGCAGGCAAATATGTTGCAACTGGAAGGTAAATATGCAGAGGCCGAGGAGATTTACGACCAGATTTTGAGCCAGAACCCGGAAAATCACGGGCTGTTGGCGACGATTGGAACGCTGTATCTGTCGATGGGCAAGCCTGGATTGGCTGTGTGCTTCCTGCTTCGTGCCATTGAAAACAAGATTTATAAAGAGCCTGCGGTTTATTCAAACCTCGGGCTGGCTTACAAGCACTCCGGCCAAATTGACAAGGCCATGAAATATCTCGAAAAGGCCGCGACCATGAAGGGCGCGACTGCCGAGACGATGACGAGTTATGGTTCCATGTTCATCGAAAATGGCGACACCGCAAAGCCGATTGAGTTATTCGACAAGGCACTGAAACTGAACCCGAAACTGGCTTTGGCACACTGGAACAAGTCATTGTGCCTGCTGCTGGATGGTCAGTGGGATACCGCGTGGGATGAATACGAGCATGGGTATGCCGCCAGGCAGCGCGTTGACCGTGCATACGGTGATATTCCGGTCTGGAATGGCGAAAAAGGCAAAACTGTCTGGGTCTACGGTGAGCAGGGCATTGGCGATGAAATCATGTTCGCGTCCATGCTGCCGGACTTAATGAAGGACTGCACCGTTATTCTGGAGTGCCACACACGACTGAAAACGCTGTTTGAGGAGTCATTCGGCGTTACCTGTTACGGCACCCGCGAGGACTCCGTGATTACGTGGCCCGCAGACCACAAGATTGACGCCCGTATTAGTATCGGGTCGCTTGGCAAGTTTTACCGCCGGAGTGCCGAGGCATTCCCCGGAACGCCGTATATCAAGGCGGATGCGTCATTGCCGCGTGGCAAGAAACTCCGCGTCGGCATCTCATGGACTGGCGGCATGAAAGCCGGTCGCGTCCGCAAGCGCACCGTGCCGCTGTCCTGGTGGGCGACGATTCTCAACAATGACTGCGAATTCGTGTCGCTGCAATACACGGAATGCGCCGAGGAAATCGCGCTGATGGAGGGTAAGGGCTACACCATCGAGCAGCGTCCAGAGGTAAAGGCGCACGATTACATGGAAACGGCTCGGCTGGTTAAATCCTGCGATTTAGTCATTTCTGTATGCACATCGGTCATTCACTTGGCTGGTGCGCTGGGTGTGCCATGCTGGGTGCTGACGCCGAAAAATCCGGCGTGGCGGTATAAAAACACCGGGCCGATGGTCTGGTATCGCAGCGTCCGACTGTATCGGCAACCGGCTGCGGAGGTTGGCGCGTGGATACCCGTTGTGGAGCGCGTAGGGCTTGATCTGAGCGATATGGTGGCCGCTCGACAACCGAAGGAACTATCGAAGGAATTGGAGGCCGCATGAAATTCAAGCTGAAAACGAATGATTATCGTGAGTATCGTGGCTACGTATTCGCATGGGGTAAGGCGACTGAAATCCGCGACCGTGGCACGATTGAGGCGCTGACCGGGCATCCTGACTTTGAGGAAGTCCGAGATGAACTGGCAAATGGCCATGACGTAGCGGCAGTGTCGAATACGCTGAAACTGCCGAAACGCGCAGTCAAGAAACGTGACGAGGCGGTATTGTGAGTTTTTCCTATACGCGCACACGGGAGCAACTCGCAACGCTGGTGATGCGGAAATTGGCCATCGTCGGCGCATCGCAGACTGTGGCCAGCGCAGACTCCGAAATGGTCTATGAGGCCGCAGACTTGCGCTTGAAGGAAATGCACCGTCTGGGCATCGTATGGCGCTACGTGCCGGAGGTGCCGCTGTCATTCGCAGTCACCGCCAGCATCAATACCGCATCGGCTACCACGGATATTCAGTTCCCTATTGCGCTGTTTATTGCCGACGGTTCACGCGATTTGCCGGTTCAGATCGTCAATGTCAGGCAATTTACCGATATTCAGGATAAACCGCAGACAGGGTTGCCGTGCAAGGCGCTGTGGCGTGGCGGCGCGGAATTCGAGTTCTGGCCGGTTCCGACGGTGACGACGACCGCCAAACTGGTCTATGAGCAATTCGCGCAGGACACCACGGAAGGCTCCGCGATTGACGTTGACGTATCCATGATTCGCTGGATGCGCGACATTATCTGCTATGACTTGGGCGACGTTTACGGGAAAACAGACCAGACGATGATGCGCTGGAAGGCGGATTGCATGGAAGCCGAACGCAACATTCGTAAACTGAACGCGCGACGGGTTAGTTATGAGCCGGTAGCCGTCGATGATTTCCGGTCTGACCGTGGGTATGAGAACGACTATGGGTGGCCGAGATGGTGATTCGCGTCATTATCATCGCCTTTCTGATGGCTGGATGCACTGTGCCGCCGCAGCAGTCGCATAAAAAGCCAATGATTTCCGCGCCATTTAATGCCGCAGCAGGACCATGCACTGCCAATCGGGTAATTACCGACGGGCATGGCGGCGTTTGGTTGGAGTGCTGACGCCGTGCCAATAGAGAAATTACCGCTATTCGGCACCGTCCAGTATTCCGCCGTTCCTGGAACGACTGGCGGCGCGAATCGAATCCCGCTGAAAAGCCAACTATTCCGTAACTGCATCATCTCGACGCGGGCGAATCCATATACGAATCAGTTCGGCGCAAAAACAGAGAAGCGACCCGGATTAACGCAAAACACGACCATATCCGGAAGCTCACTCGAATTAGTGGATATTATCGTCGCATCGTGGGGCGGCGGCCTTGTTCACGTTGGCACCGGCTCATCGGTTGCTCACGTTAGTCTTGCTGACGCCGTTACGTCTCTCGGTAGTTTGACTTCAGGAAAACATAGTTATTTGTCGGAATTTGATCTTGCTGGCGTTGGGTATCTTGGCGTAAACACGACTACTGGATATGCTGGATACTGGCGCGAGGACCAGATTACGACGCCTACGACTTTTACCGGCAATACGACCGGCGGAAGCGCGGTGGTGACGAGCATTGCAAGCACCGCAACCTATTTAGTTGGGCAGGGATTGTCTGGCTCGCAGATTCAAACTGGCTCCAGAATATTAAGCATTGATTCCGGAACACAGATCACCATGACACTCACTGCGTCCGGCTCTGCGACCCCGGCGACCATCACCCGGCAACCACTAGCACAGATCATCGACGCTGATTATCCGCAGGCGACGGCAATAGGGCGATTTGCCTACATGGACGGCTACGCCTTTGTGATGACAACCGAGGGCCGAATTTATAACAGTGACCTTGGAAGCATTGCATCATGGGCCGCATCAAGTTACTTAACCGCCAATGCCTTTCCAGATGAGGGTGTTGGTGTCCTGCGCTATAAAGACCGGATTGTTGCGTTTGGCAAGATATCTACGGAGTTTTTCACAAATGCGGGGAACGCGACAGGCTCCGTATTGCTTGGCTCATCGGGTGCCAATATAAAAATAGGCGCTGTCGGACCGCAGGCAATTACCGGCGTTGACGATACGATTGCGTGGATTGGATTATCTCAACAGGGCGGTATTGGCGTCTACATGCTCAATGGATTCTCGCCAGTAAAAATATCAACAGATGACGTTGAGGGGTTTTTAAATTCATCGGCGTCAGCAAATCCTTCGTCAACATGGACATTGAGGGCGTCATACATCGCCGGTCGCAGATTGATTTTCATGACGGTCAACCAAGTCAGCGAAAACATACCGGCTTTTGTCTACGACATCGAGGGAAAGGAATGGTCGCCGTGGCATGACGCAACGGTATCGGATGCCTTTAAATTCGTGGTTTACGACCCATTCGAGGGTGTAATCCGAGTTACCGCTGGCGTTGACGAAATTTATCGCATGGTCTACGGAGCATCAACTGTGTTTTCAACATCAACTCCGGCGGTCATTCAGCTTGGCCCTTGGGATGGCGGAACAGGAAACAGAAAATTCGTTCACTCGTATGAGTTGCAGGCAGACCAGCTATCGAGCGGAGCCGTCATCGCAACACTAGAGGCCTCCGACGATGACGGACAAAATTGGTCAACAATCGGCACATTTAACCTGCGAGACAAGAATCCTCGAATCTTCCGCGGCGGAAGTTTTACTCGTGGGCGGATGCACCGCATCACGCAGACTGGCAATAACCCGTTCGGCTGCTCATATCTGGCCGTTAATTACGATGCGGGGCAGACATAATGCCTATTGAAGATTTTGAGCGATTTGCTACTGGTGCGGATTTCATGTCGGCCACCGTTCAAGGATGGCTCCAGAAATTAGGCCTCCGTCAAAACATCGACCTACAGCAAGAACTCACCTCAGTCGCCTCCGGTGATGAGGTTGGCATATTCGACGTTAGCGAGACGGGGCAGGTTGAGTATAAGAAGGCGACGATAGGCAACTTACTGGCCGCAGGGATTGCCGCGGCATTTTCCACGCTGACGGTTACTGGACTGCTGACGCTAACTGGCGGGCAGATTAAATTCCCGGCCACGCAGAATCCATCCTCTGACGCGAATACTTTGGATGATTACGAGGAAGGGACGTGGACGGTGGTGTTTACTTGCGAAACACCTGGCGACTTGTCCGTTTCTTACTCCGGTCGCTCCGGTAAATACACAAGAATAGGCGATGCCACGGCCATTTCCTTTAGTCTCGCCACAAGTTCTTTTACGTGGTCAACAAGTAGCGGGAATGTATATGTTACTGGAATTCCATTTGTTGCGGCATATGAGGGTTATTCGACGCTGCGTGCGTCTGGATGGACAAACGCCACGTATACATACGTAGTGGCGCAGATAAATGCCGGTGACAATAAATTTAGGTTTAATCAATGTGCGTCAGGCGTGGCGCGAGCGGTTATGCAGATTTCTTCTGTTCCATCTGGCGGTTCTGTCGATTTTACAACCTCATTAATTTATTTTGTGTGATATATGAAAAAAATAGACATCTGCGTGGGCACTGACCGAGAGAGGAATATCAGGGTAAGGCTTTCTCTGCTGTTTATTGACGATGATAGCGGCGAGTTAATAGCGGAAAAATACCACTCTGGCGCATTGCAACCCGGTGACAATCCGCAAGCCCTGAGAGACGCATGGGATGCACACCTATCAAACCCTGACGGCGGAATCCCCGGCGCTCCGTGGCCGAAGATTCCAGATGCAGAGTGGGCTGAAGTTGAGGCGATTGCTTCAATCATTCACACACCTGAACGTATAGCCAAACGCAGATCAGATAACGAAAACACGCGGCAAAAAATGGCAGCATTACTCGGAAACGTGAGGGCAGCAAAATGACCGAACAAGAATTCAATAATCTCATCGCACAGACTATACCCGGCTCTGGCATGGGCATGGTCGATGGTCAAGACGAGTGGTATGGCGACATGACGCGAATTGCGCCTTTAATCGACCTGCGAACTCAGTTGATGAGTATGCGAGATGCGGCCAGTCAGGGTAAGCCCGGAGTGAATTTCACCGACGCCCGGATGGATGAGATTCTGCGTAATGCAGCGCAAGGCGGATTCCGTTCTTTTGATGGTGATTTCGCCAAATATGCGACGCCTGCCGAGGTGGCCGGATTCCAAGGCTGGGATCAATGGGCGCAGCAGCTTAATTCTAAGAATGACTTGATGACGTATGCGCCTATTCTTGGCGGCTTGGCGTTGGGTGGCTATGCGCTAGCACCTGAATTATTTGGCGCTGCTGGTGCCGAGGCCGCTGGTGCGGCAGGAGGCGGTGAGTTGGCGGCTGGTGCCGGTGAATTTATAGGCGGCGCATCAGGCGGAACAGTTGCCGGTGAGGGTGCATTGAGCGGACTGGCCGGTGGCGCATCTGGGGCGGAGGTTGCGGGCGCGGTTGGTGGTGGCGCGTTGTCAGGTGCGGGTGCCGCAGCAGGCGGTGGTGCATTGACTCAGGCCGCTGGCTCGGCAATGTCTCGGATATTGGACGGCACGGCGACGACGGCTGACTGGACGCAGGTATTAGGTGCTGGCGCAAGTGCTGGCCTTGGCGCGGCTGGTGCAAACGCGCAGGCTGGCGCATACAGTGATGTTGCCGATAAGTATCTGGCGCTAGGTGCGCCGTATCGGGATAAATTGCTGGAAACGTATCAGCCGGGATACAGCATTGCGGACTCACCGGATTTCATGAATGCACTTGATGTCGGTGCGCAAGCGGCGGCACGGGCTACGTCAGCCAAAAGTGGAAATCCTGTGGACAATCCGGGCGCATACGCCGAGATGCAGAAATACATTTCCGGTTCCCTCGCATTGCCGCAACTGAACACGACGCGCTCACAGCTTGGCACGTTCGGGCAGCTTGGCACGAATATCGCCGGTTCTAACGATACTGCTGCGGCAGGGCAGACTAGCGGCGCATACAATGCGCTCGGCTACGGACTCGGTCAGATCACGCAACCGCAAAATCAGTATGGCGGTGCATTGTCGAAATTGTTATTGAATTCATCGCAGTATCTGTAACTAAGTAGAGGCACACATGGCATCTATCGCACCCGGACTAGACGGCTACATCGCGGCACAGCAACTCGGCCAGCAACGCCAGCAGCAGGAAATGGGCGTCCTGATGCAACTCGCGCAATTGCAGCGTCAGCAGCAGCAGGACGCGCTGGCGGCAGAGGAAAGGCCGCTGAAAATGAACTTGCTGCGGTCGCAGATTGCGGAGAAAGACGCTACGGCGGCGAATACCGCTAACCAGCGGGCCGCTCAAGGTGCTTTATCTAGACTGGCAATGACCGGCGGATACACCGGCCCGCAAGCAGAGGGTGTGCCGACTGCGGTGGCTCCGAACGATGCCGAGGCTCTGCGCATGGTGCAGGAAGCCGATGCTCGCGGGCAACCGATGGGCGTCAACGTGCCGAATCCTGGTAACGTGCGGGCACTGACTTCGATGGCGTTTCCGGCTGAGTTTGGGCGGGCGCAGGCGCAGGCTTTGTTTAGGGAGCCGAAAACACCGGCAGTCAGCAACCTTACAAAACTAATACAGGAGCGTGATGCGCTGCCCGTAGGAGACCCTCGACGCGCCACATACGACGCCGCAATCTCGAAAGGCACCACACACGCACCCGGCGTCAATATCGACCTGAAACAAGAGGGTGAGTTCGGAAAAACGGTCGGCAAGGAATTCGGTGAGATGTATACCGGCGCGATCAAGGCTGAGTTCAACGCGCCACGGAATATCGCCAACTATGACCGCCTCGGAAGCCTGCTCGGACAGGTGAATACCGGAAAGTTCGCCGGCACGATTCAAGACCTGAAGGCTGCGGCAAAGGCTGCTGGCGCTGACTTGACGGCGATGGGCATCAAGGACGATGTGGCTCCGGCGCAGGCTGTGCGGCAGATTAGCAACATGCTGGCCCTTGAGTTGCGGAATCCGGCTGGCGGCGCAGGTATGCCGGGTGCGATGTCGGATAAAGACCGCGAGTTCTTGGTGCAGTCGATTCCTGGGCTTGAGAATGATCCGGCAGCCATTGGAAAGATGATCGAATACCGAAAGAAAATCGCGGAACGTGACCAGCAAGTCGGCAAACTCGCCCGCGATTACCGCAAGCGCACCGGACGATTTGACGAGGGATTTTTCGATGAATTGAAGTCGTTTTCGGACGCTAACCCGATGTTCCCGCAGAGTGCTGCTACTGCGGCACCGTCAGCGGCCACAGGTGGTGTGCGCCGATATAACCCGGCAACAGGCCGCATCGAATGAGCCAAATAGTCGAAGTTCCGGGCATGGGTCGCGTCGAGTTCCCGGACGGGATGAGCGACGCTGCGATGGCCGATGCGATTAAGGCGAATATGCCTAAGGCATCGAACGCCGACCGCATCCCCGGAATCATGCCGCAGGGCAAGGTATCGGTCGCGGAGGACATGGCGAAATCCGCCGCATCAGCCATTCCGAAGGCTGCGGCTGGTCTGGTCGGATTGCCGCAAACCATCCTGTCATTGCCGGGTAAGGCCGCTGGTGCAGTGGGACTGCCAACCGCAAAAAGCTATCTTGACGAGTTATTCTCGGCTCCGAACATTGGCGACATATCCCGCAGTGGTTTCGAGAAATTGGGCGTGATGTATGAGCCGCAGACGACGCCGGGTAAATTTACCGGGGCGATTACTGAGGGCGCGGCTGGCGGCGCTCCGATGGGTGTCGTGGCTGCACTAGCTGGTGCTGCTGGTGGTGGTGCGTCAGAACTCGCCGGACAACTGACGGACAATAACCCGTATTGGCGGCTTGCCGCTGGTCTGATGGGTGGTTTGACGGTAGGCGGATTGGCATCGCTCAGACAGCCCACAGGAGCCGTCCTGAACGATGTATTGCGGGATACCACGCCGCAGCAGATGCAGCAGGCCCAGAGATTGATCGACAACGCCCGCACGATGGGCGTGGTATTGACTGGGCCAGAAGCCATCGCGCAGGTTAAGCGGTCGGCCACTGAGCCGATTTTGGGCGTTCAGCGCGTGGTGGAGCAGTCTCGCGGTGGTGGCCCGACGATGGCGGCAACGATGGCGGCGCGTCCGGGTCAGAATGAGGCGGCGTTCCAAGGCGTGTTAAACCGCGTTGGCCCCGCTGTGGCTGACCCGACCAGTATAGCGCCTCGCGTCGCTGGTGCGGCTGAGCAGACGATTGATGCGGCTCGGCAGGCGGGGAATGCGCGGGCGGCTCCGTTATACGCGGCAGCACAAGCGCAGACGGTGCCGAGTTCCACATGGAACAATGCCGTGACCAATCCAGCCATTGCGGAGGCTCTGGTGCGCGTTCGCAATAATCCGCTGCTTGGCCTGCAAAACGAGACGGCAGGCTCCGTGCGCTGGCTGGACGCCGCCAAGAAATACTTGGATGAGGCCAGCAATCCGGCCATTGGCGCATCGGCACTGGAACGCACTGGCGCTGCCGGTGCGACTCGCGCAGCCTCTGATTTACGCTCCTCAGTTGACGCCGTTATTCCAGCATACGGACAGGCGCGGGGTATCGTGGAACGTAACATGCGCGATGTGGTCGAGCCGTTGCAACGGCAACCAATAGGCCAACTCGCGGCTACCGCTGGCCCGAACAAAATACCGACGTTTGAGGCGCAGCGGCAAGTGCTGTTTCCCGCCAACCCGGAAACGCTGACGCCTTCCGCAGTCCGTCAAACCATCAATCAAATCCGGGTGCGCGACCCGAACGCTGCCCGCGATCTGACGCGCCAATTCCTTGAGACGCAATTCAACGAGGTTACGCAGCGACTAGTGGCCGGTGAAAACGCGATGGGCGGCGCTAAGTTTGCCGCTGCACTGACCGGCAACACACGGCAGGGTGAAAACATCAGGGCGGCAATTCAATCCACTGGCGGCGATCAAGCGCTGACCGGATTTAATCGGTTTATCAGCATTATGGAGGCGCAGGGCAAGCGTCAACCGGCTGGCTCCATGACCGAATTCAACAAACAAATCAGCGAGGAGTTAGGGCGCGGCGGCTTAGTCGGTCAAGCGGCGTCCACGGCGGCATCCCCCGGCGCATGGTTGACCGGCGCGAAAGACTGGTATGAGCGCTTCAAATACGGTGGCAACACGGCGGAACTGGCGCAGATATTCACAGACCCACGCTCAGTAGACCGTATGCGCCGCCTCGCCATGATGAATCCCGGCACAGAACGGGCGCAGGCGTTGGCGGCGGTCATCGCGGCCAGCAATGCGCCCCAACGCACAGAACAACCACAAACAGGGCAATAAAATGATCGACAGCGTATCCCCAAATGAGACGATGCTTGCCGGTATTGCTGGCGCTGTGATTTCAATGGCATTCATTGAAGGTTCAGTTAAATACAAGGCGGCGCTGTGTATGGGCGGTTTTGCTGCATCCCATTACCTGACGCCGTTCGCGGTGAAATACTTCCAACTGGAGGAATCGGGCGGCGCAGCATTCGTTATCGGCATCTTCGCAATGTCACTGACTGCGGCGGTCATCAGGGTATTAAAGGGCGTGGACTTTAACAGTCTATTTACGCAAATCGGTTCATGGTTTGGGCGGAAATAACATGGCTAATTTTATTGTTCTGGCATCGGCTGCCGTCATTCTTTGCGTTGTCATTTACCTGGGGCTGTGCAAAAGATACGAGGACGGCGTTCTTGGGAATGCTGCGCTGGGCTGTATGGCCTTCGCATCCGGCACCCCCGTGTATGAGGCGATTAAGGGTCATCATTCTGACTATTACCCGACAACGATATTAATGTATGCTGCCGTGGCGGTGTTCATGGCGCGACACGCTTACAGGTTTCACTCGTATCGGAAAACTGGTGCAGGCGAATGGAGGGATTCAGATGAAAAAATCGGTTAAAGAGTCGGCAAAAGAGGCTGCGGCCCGTATCGACGCCGCATTGCAGAAAGCCGAGCCGGTAGCGGATTCGCTGCTAACCCGCCTCGCCGCCCGAATGGTCGCATCGCCCTATACCGTGCCGTGGCTGCTGGGGGTTGCTGTGTGTTGCGTGGTGGCTCTGGCTTGGGTGATGTGGTGAGATATGGCGGGGTAGAAGGGATTCGAACCCTCATCGCACGGATAGACAATCCGGTGCATTACCAGTCTGCCACCACCCCGAGCGGGAATTATAGCGCATGGAATTAACGCTGCAACGGTTGCCTAGCGACGAATTCCGCACCCACGGCGACCTGCTGATTGACGGTGAGCATCTGTGCGTCACGCTGGAGGATACCGTGCGCGCCGAGAAAATCCACGGTCGCACCGCAATCCCCGCCGGCCGCTACCGCATCACAATGGAAACGTCGCCCCGCTTCGGGCCAAATACACTGACGGTCAATAACGTGCCGGGATTCGTGGGCGTTCGCATACACGCGGGCAATACCGAGGAGGATACCGAGGGCTGCCCGCTGGTTGGCATGGTGCGCCTCGCGTCCAGCATCGGGCGGTCTAAGGAGGCTTTGGCGCTGCTGAAACCGAGGGTTTCGGATGGGCTGGCGGAGGGTGATGTTTGGCTTACAATACTGCCAGCGTAACGAGTTTTAACCGCGCCATGACGGAATCATGGTAAATCAAAAGGAGTATCAAAATGGTGGAATCACCGAAGCTGCAAGGTAGCGAACTGACCGAAGCAATCGCCGCGCAACCGTACCCGAAAGTAACGAAAGATTCGATTGAGGCGAAAATCGCCAAGACCGATTATCTCGTTCTGCCGGACTCCACGGTAACCCTCTGCAATATCACCTTGAAAAACGGCTACAGCGTTCGCGGCGAATCGGCCTGCGTTGACCCCCGTAACTTCAATGTGGAAATCGGCAAAGGGCTGGCCTACAAGCAGGCGTTCGACAAGATTTGGCCGCTTGAGGGCTACCTGTTGGCGCAGCACCGTTACGACAGCGTAGACCGAGCGTAACCATGACAGCCCATCAGCGCGGCTTCATTCAGTTGTCGTTAATGGGCTGGCTGGCCGTGGCTGCATCCGTGGCATTTCTGGCTATGTCGGCCTCGATCTACTGGTATAAATCGCGCTACGAGGCTGTATCGAAGGAATACGCCACATTCCAGGCCACGGTTAAGGCGCAAGGGGAATTGGCGGCGAAGGAGGCCGCTAGGATTAATGCTGATAACCTGAAACGTAAGGAGACTGCTGATGCTCAGAATACGAAGTTACGCGCCGACGTTGCTGCTCTTGCTAAGCGGTTGCGCGGCACCAATCCCCCTGAAAGTGGCTTGCCCAGCGTTCCCGCCGATGCCAAGCGCATTGACATCCAGTGCTTTGCCGCAGACGAATTCCGTCGAAGCTACGGAACGCTCGTTACGGACTTACGAGCAATCGCTGACCAATGCGCAGCGGACGCCGTAGATGTGGAGTCCGTGCGCGATTGGGCCAGCGGGTTGCGTTAGGCTGGTTCGTATGTGGCGGCGAATATATCCGGCTTGCACGGATAACGCTCACCCTGAACGCCGGTAATAATCCAGTCGCCGGGGCAGACATTGTGGCCGTCCTCTAGCGTGTCAATCCAACCGTGAACGTGCATGGTCTTGCCGCACTTTGAGCAGACCTGTTCGCCGGGAATGTCTGGGTGCCGAAAGTAGCGAACCACATCGCCTTCCCAACCCCGCTCTTTGCGGTAATCTCCGTTGAATGTCGTTAGCTTGCCATCTTCAAATCCCTGGACATCTCCCGCATAGTCGTCTGGATGGTCGCCATTCTTAAACCATTGCGCCGCATCAATTACGACCGGCTTTTTACGATACTTCGCCATTACCACTTCTCCTATTCAACCCGCAGAATCGCTGCGGCCCGATGGTGCGTTGGTCGTGTAAATCACAGTATCGTGTAACCCGCCCATCGCTCGTATCGTCGCTGAGCGTTCCTGCGCTCGTTGATTTCCATGACCAAGCCGTGCATATCGGCAAAGCCCTCAATCGACATCCGGCTGATAAAATTCCGCTTAATTTCCACGTTATTTCCTCTCATCCATCCCGCTGGCGGCGGTCATTGGTGCGGCGGGGAGTGGTTGCCATACGATGTCGCGCATTGACAGGTCGGCATCGTCAGTCATAAACACATGAACTGTGCGCCAATGGCGAATCGTCACTCCCTTACCGTGAATTTTGTGCCACGCCAAAACCTCTCCGGCTGCGTTTCCATCATCAACGCTCGGCGGTCTGTCGCTAATCCACCCATCACCCTGCCCGGTCACTGGATGGGCGGAAAGGTGGGCGCGGCGGTTCCACTTGTCGATAACCTCCGACTCGGTTTCACCTGTAATCGCTGGCCCTGCCCCACAATCAGGCCCGCAGGCGGCATGAATGAGCCAGTCAGCGCCAATCCCAAAATCAGGATTTGCTTCGGTATGCGCTGGTGCGCCACAAAACGGGCAGGGTAAAAGTTTATCCATTAGCAAACTCCTTTTTGGCTAACGCCAGCGCATCCTTCCAGCAAGACCCGCGGACTATTTCTCTTGGTAGGCTCTCTGCTATGCCGTAGTCTTTGGCAATTGACGCCGCGCTTTCTCCGCGCAGTCGTCGCAAAGCAACCTGCGTCGCAGTTTCCAGCGTCAGTTTGCTTCTCCTGGTATTCCGCGCTTGCTGAGTTGGTGTTGCCCATCGGCAGTTTTCAGGCGAATAAGGCCCGTTGTTGTCTGGGAATCGGTCAATCGTTGCCCCATCTGGCCGCTCACCCATGTCAGCAAGGAAGTTTTCAAAGACCTTCCAGCGGTCGCATACGAATATCCCGCGCTTATCGTATTTGCGCTTGCACCTGCTGAACATTGAAAGCCAACTGACGTAAGTCGGGGATTCCTCGCCATGCTTGGCGTGTCCGTGGCGCAGACTGCTATATGCCTGATACGGCAGCAACTTCTCGGCGGAGTCGGTCATGATCTTGCCAGCCGTTTTAATGCGGGAGCGAATTTATCGCAAGCCTCTTGAATTATTTTCAAAGACTTTTTACTGGCATGGCGAATGCGCTCTCCGTTTGGAAGATTCCCGCTGGCGTCCCTTCGCATCGCGGCGGTCTTTCTGTTATTCCTGAAAACACGAAACTGAACGCGCCCGTCTTTGATTCTGAAATCAAGCGTATGTACCAAACCGCAATCACAGCAAGCCATTGAATACCCCTTTCGTATTGGCTGAATCCACTCTCCAGCCTTCGGTTCTTCATATTTAGTTTTAATGCGCGGAGTCTTGCTCACAATTCCCCCTTCTGCGCGCCTTGGGAGGCGGCAATTAACGCGGCTTCTAAGGATTTATCGCTACAGGCCCGCGCCCAATACAACGCCTTGATTGCGGCATCCCTCGGCACCACAACCAACTCAGGCGAGGATTCGGCGGGGGTGGATAGTGCCAGTAGCCGCGCATGGACGGTTTCTTTATCGTGATCATCCCAGGGCGTTTCGTAGGCTGGCAGGCCATCGAACAGGTGGCGGTGTGAATCGTGAAAGTGATAACTGATCTGGCCGCTCGGCAAGTCGATGAAACAGCAGCCATGCCAATCATCTGACCATCCCGGAATATCCGTATTCCTGACGCCGGACGGAAACATTCTTGCAAGTGTGGCAACCAGATAATTGCGTTGCCGGTAAGCCTCGTCTTTCTCGGCCTTCGCCTCTGCAATTTCCTCGCCCCTGTCCGCCACCGGATTAGAGTGGGCAGGGTGGGCGTAGAGTGGCTCGATCTGATAATTCTCGCTTACAGGGTATGGAGGATGATCCGGGCCAGCATCCCAGTTATTCCAATCCTGCGCTTTCGATACACGGCCACGCCACCGCCACGCCACCGGCTCCCCCGCGCTTGGCTGCTCGGCACGTATCGCCGCCTCCAATTCCTCAATGCACCGCTGCACCGTGGTCGAGTAGTGACCGTCGCCGCATACGTGGGCCGATTTCAGCAGGCTTAGTTTTTCGAGGATGGCTGATGGTGCGGGTGGATTCGATGGGGCGGCCTTTGCTTTAAGATCAACTCGCGCCAAAGATAACCATTCGTCAGCGGTGCGTGTGTGCGTGCTGCCATCCACGTTAATGCTGATGTGGTAATCGCCTTGCACAAAATACGATGTGCTTTTCTCGCTTGGATGCGCGGTGAGGGCGGCGATGGCAGCGTCGATTGTAGTCAGCTTGTGATACACGTCCACGTTGTCGCGGACTTCCCTCAATAGCTTCACCAGCGCGTCTCTTTCGTCGCGGGAGGTCATATGTAGTGCGCATCCACGCCGATAACGAAGGGCAATTGTTCGCCAGCATCAATGCGCTTCTGCGCTGATTCGCGCATCGTTGTCATCATTGGCGGATCGCCTTGCTCGGCTTCGTTCATTGGTTCTTCGCCAGTGCAGGTTTCGATGTAATCCGCCTCAACCTCGACGCCAGTTTCTTTTTTATACCAAGCCAGCGTTGCCTCAAGGCCATCATTGCTGGCTACAAAATCGCAGTCGTCAAATTTCCAAATGTGCATCATCTTCTCCTATCGTCAGTGTGCTAACGGGCGCTGGGGGTGGTTAAAGCGGGAAGTCTGTCGGCAGGCCCATCTTGCGGGCGTATGCCAATGCTTCGCCGTAGTCATAATTCAGCGTATCGTCTGCATCGTCTTTGTGTCGCAATGACCAGCCGCACATTTCAAGCGTTTTCAGGAAATTGTCAGCTTTGGTCGCTGGTATGCCGACGAATCGTGCTGCCTCGTAAACGGCCTTATCGCGCTCCACGTAATCATTCGTCTGCTGGCGGGTCAGTGGCTTAGTCATGGGTGTATTGCCCGCGTCGTCTAGCGTTTTCGTCGTATGTGTCATTGAAGGCTTTTATGCGCTTGTCGGCGTCGCGCTCAATTCCACACTCTCTGTGCCACGAACCCGTGAGGCACGGAGTTCCGCATATTTCGCACAGATATGGCTTTCCATCTATGTCGCCGCGTCCATCAACATTCGGCCAAGTTTCGGGCTTGAACGGCACGTTACGCTCGGTGCTCATGCCTCCCCCTCAGCCGATTTGCCGGTGGCGAGGGCCTCTCTAGCGCGGTGTTGCAGCCAGTCGTTTAGCCACGAACAGGAATCACATTTGCAATAATCAGCGGGATTCTCTGTTTCGCCACGGTGCAGCGCGACGCCTTTGAACATCGCGGACTCGGCGGCGGAAAGGGCTACGGTTAGTTTCCTGATGCAGCCGACCAAAGTTGCGGCCTCGTCGGAAATACTCATCTTGTGACGCAGCAGTGCAGCTACGGCTTGAATTTCGTCGTGGCTTAGATACTTGCCCATTGCAGCGTCACTCGCTGGCAATACACGTTCGGCAAGAATCTCCGTGCTTACTATATTGCCTTGTGGCGTCTCGCTCATGATTTCTCCTTTAGGTGGCGGATAAGGTTGGCGCAGTTATATGCAGCGTTCATTTCTGCTTCACAGTGCGAAACTTGCCGCCAATGGTCATGCTCTGCATCGCACACCTTCGCCGCTTCCTCAATCGTCGCCAGCCTGATTGCATCCCTCTCCGCCTCCACCGCAGCAAGGCGGGATTCGAGGATAGCGATGCGGCAATGGGCAAGATGCTCTCCGTCAATCTGTCCGCAGGCGGCGCATACTGGCCTTTCTTCGACGGCAGGTTTATCAGCGGACTTTCCACCCCAGAATGTCATTGGCCTTCCTTTTTCGTCTTTCATGACTTTCCTTTTGGCTCAATTTCTGCCAGGCGTTTTGTTGCGACCGCGTTTATTTCCGCCCACTGTGCCGCAGTCGGAACCAATGGATTCGCGCAAGCCATTAGAACGGTCACCAGCGCATTGGCCGCCATTTTTGCTGCATCACGCGCCTCATCTCGCTCCGCCTCCAGCCCCTCAATCCGCTGGCGGGCGGCTGATAATTGCGAGTAGATGCGTAGGAGTCCATTGGCTAGCGATGCGGTGACAACCTCTGGCGCGCATACGTCAGCATCTTTCCAATGCTCGGCAAGACCAACAACGCCATCCATTACTTCATCGTGGCTCGGCGTCGCCCCCGCTGCTTCGCTGGCGGCAGCCATGTGAACGTTATGCTCCTGAATATCTGCGAGTGACGGCGGTTTATGTTGCATCATTTATCTCCTTGTCTATGCTTCGGCGAGTCCAACCGATCATCCTCCGCCGGCCGCCCATAACTCCCCGCCCCCATGCCGATTCTCATGCGCGGTTCGGGTTGGTCGGCGTCACGTTCACGCTTGGCGGCTAATGCGCGGCAGTTGCACAGGTTGCGGTCGTGAATCCATTGGGGTGCGGGGCAGATCATTTTTCACGCTCCGTTGCGCGGCGATGCTGTTCCGCTAACAGTTTCTTGTAATGCTCAAGTGTCGCCGCATGAACACCTTCTCCGGTGGTGGATGCCCTGCACTTCGCATACGAATCCGATATCGCACCAGAAAGTTCCGAATTAGTCAGCATTGCAATTTTAGTCTCGGCTACCATTTCACACCCTCCGTATCCGCCTGCCGCCAAGCCTCAATCACAGCCGTCAGCGTCCGCCCCTTGCCATGCCGAGCCATGCAAGTTTTAACGTCAGCCTGTAACCGCGCCATATCCGTGTTGCGGTCGTCTATTGCGTCTTGGAGTTGGTCTTTATCGGGCGTTACTAGGCGGAGGATCATGCTTCGACTCGCACTGGGCCGATTGGTAACGCTCTTTGCAGCGCCATGTCTCGCGTGACGGTTGCCATGAACGCATCGAAGGTTTGCTTATCCGCTGGCTTCGTTTCCGGCTCTAGTGTGTCTAGCCAGTCAGCTATGGCGAGGCGGGGCTGACCGCCAGAATGTTTGCAAGATATTGCAATTGCCAAATCCTCTGGTATTCCAAGCAATTCGCATGACGCGAGGATTGAGCCATTGCCTCTCGATGTGCGCTCCCACATAAGTCCGATGTATTGATTCTCCGTAACTCCGCTTCCGGCCATTGCAGCGCCAAGCGCACAACCGCAACCGTTGTTATAGAAGGTCGTTACGCGCTCAGCAATCATCCCGTGGCCGCGCCGTATCGCCGCCGCCAATTCCCGTGGTGTCATCAGAATATCTCCCGTAAGTAAGTGTAAATAAACGCAGCCAGTCGCTCCATTTCCGCAATGCCAGCCGGGGTCGATACCTGCCAGTAAAGAAACAGCAGCACTAAGACGAGTCCGACGCACACGACGCCTTGCATTAACTGTATCGTGGTCATGCGGGCGTCGGCGTGGGGATTGTGCGGCTTCGTATTACCTGCCATGCGCTGCTCGGCTGAGTGCCAGCCAGTTTGCGAGTGCCGATAATCACGGCTGTAGTCGCGCAATGCTTTCTGCTCGTTTGCGGTTTGGGGCATGGCTATTTCTCCTGTGGCAGCAGTGATTTCAGGAATTCCAGTTCGAGGACGGCGCACATTACGGTTTCGTCGTCTGCCACGCGCAATGCCCACGGTTTTCCATCGCGACGCTCAGCAAACCAAACGGGGCGCGTTGCCTCGACCCAATCCTCGTAAGGTGAGCCGTCGCACATATCCGCTCCGGTCGCGGCCTTGACCGGACACCCATCGCATGAGTCGTATTTGTGGAATTCCGTGCAGAGCGGGCAGTTTCGCCATCCTGCATCCACTGCGGTTCCGGCAACGATGCCCTCCCATTTCTTGATGCTACCCTTCAATGCGGCCAAAGTGCGCTTATCCATGCCCCTCCCTCCCTCGGTTACGCCAAGTTAATTTCGGGCCACACGGTCAGATTTTCATCGCGTCGAATTCAGCAACCAACTGTCCGGCGTCTTTCATGTCCGAGAACACGAATTTATCCTTGATTTCGGTTGCCTTTTTGTAGACCTTTTCGCTGAACGCATCAATTTTCTTTGTGCGCTCCTTGTCTGCGGCAACAGCCTTATGGTCTGCCGGATACGTGTATGCCAAGTGAATGTCGGTATGGCGGCCAACCTTATTGCGAGGCAGTAGCTTGGCCTTACCGGACGCGATGAGCGCATACATTTCATCGAATTCCATTGCCTTAACTTGCTCCGCTGGTTGCGATGCGGTGAACGCGAATACTTTTCTGTTTGCGATGCCATCAATTCGACTGCAAGCGTATTCAATTTGCGACTTGTTCATTTAAATCTCCTGTTGTGCTGCGTTGAATTAATCGTAAAACCCACGAACCTTGCCACTACGCTTCGGCCCACACAAAAATTTAAGCAGCATAAACACACGCTCCGGCCTCACAACACGCCGTTGCGATTCTCGGCGGGCTGCGGTGAGTAGGGAGCGGCGGATTGGTGTCATGCCGCCGCACCGTGTAAATCAACGGCCTTCTGGCAGCAAATAGGCGCACCGTTTTCGTCAAGCGAGTCATCCCAATTGCTATCGCAGAATCTGCAAAACCGGTCACTTTCCAGTCGTGGATTCCCGTAATAGCTGCTGATATTGTCGGCCATCGGACGCAGAATTTTCATTAAATCTTCGGCGTGTGATTCCGTATATTTCTGATTCTGATCTTTGCCATCACATACCCACGGATGCCCAGTTACGTCGATTACAATGCGATGGTTTGACCGTATCCAGCCAGATTGCTTGCTCATACCTGCCCTCCCGCCGCAGCATCCAGCAACTCATTTTTCCGCTTGGCAATCGCATCGAAATAAATCCCGACATCGTCGCCGGTCAGCGATTCGGCCAGCGCATCCAGTTCCTCGTTATTGGCGCAGGACTTGATGCGGTCGGATATCGTTACCGGCTGCGATAACTCGGCCTTGCGCGCATCCTTGACCGCCGCATACTGTTTCTGCTCGGACTTCGGAATCTTCGACCATGCTGCGCCGAGTTCGTCAATGGTGCGGGCGGATTTGAGGCTGGCGGAATAGTCCGGTTTCGCGTCGGCAACCAGCGGCTTAACCGTATAAGGCTTCTTGCTGCCGCGAGTTACGGTCAGCGCCATTGTCATTGCGGCGTCAATGTGCGACATATGGCTGACCCGAATTCCACCAACTTCGAGTCCGCCCCATTTTACCTTCGGGTCACAATAGAGCGTCAGGCTGCGCCCGGTGTATGCTTTGGAATCCGGCCCCCAGGCTGCGACTAAACAGCGGGCCATGCTTTTGCACGGACGCCACGGCTTTCCGTCCTCGCCTTCGTAGTGGATGGTAATGGGTTGCTCTGAACCGGCCTTTATATCAACCGATGTAATGGTTACGGTTATTGGGCCAGCCAAAAGCGAATCAGCGTTGATCTGATCTGACCGTGGTACCGTTACTTGTGCCATGTCATTCATGCAAGGAACTCCTAAAAAATTTACCGTGGTGTTTTTTGGCTACAGCCTCATAAGCAACAGCCGCATCAACTTCATTAACAAATAATCCCAAATGCTTTTTGACGCCACTAAGGGTTATCTGCGCCCTCCATTTCTTATGCGGAGGACTCCAATAAACGCCCTTAAACTTTGACGCGCCTTTTTTGGTTGGGCCACTGTTGAACTGATTTTGCTGTCTTGTTGCGATGCGAAGATTTGACCGTCTATTGTCTAGTCCGTCGCCATTCTTGTGATCGACAATTAATCCGACCGGAACATCTAAAATTACCCTGTGCATCCTGACGGTTGTTTTGGCTCCGTCCGCTCTTTTTGTGGCTCTGGCTGCGTATGGGGCACCACCATCAGAAATCCAAGCGAACCATTTAAATTGAGACAAAAACGCATAATCAGCGTCATCCACAATGGTTGAGTAACCCTGCGTCAACTTGATGCGCCGACTCATACCATTTGCTCCTCAATTTTCCGCACAGTAGGAATCAGCCGCGCTTTTGACGCAATCACGGCCTCGTATTTCGCCAGTTTGTCCGCCAGCTTTTGCTCGAACGCTGATGCCGCAGTCATTATCGCGGTCTGGATACCCTCGTCTGGATACACACGAACCGTTGCCATCCATAACCCGCCACAGTAACTCACCAAGTCGCACCATTTACGCTCCGACACAATCAGCCCGGTCTGCACCTGAATCATAAAATCCGGGTCAATCGTATCGACCGGGACGTAATCGCACAGCGTCTGAATCTGGTATTTCTGCGACCGCGACTTGCACTCGATCAGGCCATCATCGCCCACCAGTCCGTCCGGCGAGTATCCGAGCGTGAACCCCCATTTACCGTCGCCGTCATTGGTGATAAATCCGACATCTTCGACCGGCGCGTAATGCTTGGCGTATTCCAATCTGGCGTCGATTTCATCTTCCATGCCGCGCAGCATACTGTCACTCACGTAATGCGGCTCAACGTATTTGGTGATGCGCTGAGCCAGCAATTCATACAGATGGGCGCGTTCTTTGTCGTTACTGGCGATTTTCAGCGTCGGCGTGATGATGAGTTTCATTTCCGAAGCCGTCAGCAATCCGCAACGAGCCTGCAACCACTCATCCGAACCTTGCACCAGATCATCGTGATACTTAACCATTCCCGCCACCCTCCGCTATCGCTACGTTCGCCTTGCGCGTCCTCGGCTTGATCGGACGGGTAGCGCCGCAACGGGCGCATTGGCTAAACTTTTCCGTCGCGCTTGGTTTGCCGCCAAATTCCCCGACTTTTTGCGTGACTCTGCGCCATACGTGTTTGGCTTTCCACGCGCAGACCAGTTTCCCCACCATATCCATTAGGCTCATTTGCGGGCCTCCAGCAGTTCTGTATAGTCAACTCCGCGCATTTTCCAGTATCCTTTTCTTGCTGTGTAGTTCGCACATTGGCGACACATTCTTGTGCCGTCATAGCTCCTGATTATCAGGTTGTGGCCGCTCAATTTATGCCCACGGATGCAACGAGTTTTGCGGCTATTTACTGCGCTGAAACCAATGCCACGCAAAATGTTTTCCTTCCAAGTCACGACCTCCAAATGATTCGGGTTGACGCAAGCGCGATTCCTGCAAAGATGGTCAATGCACTTGCCATCGGGGATTTTTGAGACAAACAGCATGTATGCAACCCGATGCGCCTGATACCCCTTCCCGTCCATGTGAAAATGTCCGTAGCCCTTGTCCGTTACACTCCCCCGCCATTGCCAGCATCCCCGCCCCATCTTGAATTTGGCGAAGAATCTGCTCACATGATGCATCTCGCTCATGGTCGGGCCTTTTCGGGGTTAGGTGGATGTGGCTTTGGCAATGGCGAGATAAGCGTCGTCATAAGCAACTCGCATCGCAATTGCGTCGGCATCACTCATGCTTTCGGAGACTGCCCGTTGAGTCCTGTGCCCACATTTCTCTTTCAGCGCGATTAATGCGGCCAGCAGCTCCGGCGCAGCGGCGATCAGGCGGGCGCGTTGATACAGTTCGGATTCGTTTTTTTGAGATTCAACGCGCGCAATTGTTTCGGTGCGATCATCGGATATATAGACGGACGTTTCAAGAATTCCTTCGGACACTGAAAACGCCGTTGATGCAACCCAGTTCTGCGGCCCTGCTGTGATTTTCGTTCCCATGTCGATTCCCCTTTTCCGTTGCGTGGTTTAGGCGGCGACGACAGTGTTCAGCGGGAAGCGCTCATCCTTGGTCAGCGCAACGCCGCGTCCGCATGACCGGCTATAACGCTTGGCGGCGCTGATGCTGTCGTGAACCTTCAAATCGTCAACGCCATCTTTTGACTGAAACGTGGTCATGCCCTTGCGCAGGACTTTTGCGGTCTGGATTGCTTGCTGGCGGTTCATGTGTTTCTCCTGTGTGATTGCGTTATTGACAGCGCCACTGTCGCATAATGCGAATCAACGTGCAAGCACTTTTTTAACTTTCTTTTTATCCTTTGTTTTCAATGCCCTATATAGGGTAGACGGCCATATCCCGGTCATACTGCAAGCCTCATAGACAGTTTTCCCGCTTTCGATGACTAACCGCATGGCCTGCTGAACCTCTGCTGACTGTCGTGCTGGCATAGTTGCCTCCTTGTAGCCGGATTCTATACCGTCGCGTTAAGCGTTGCAATACGCGAAAAGGCGTGATACTTTACGGCATCGGGGCGCGCTCTGGTGGAGACCAGAATGGAAGCGTTCAGCATCGGATACCCATGGGCTTGCTACCCGGAAGCAGGTATAAAACCCTGCCGCCCCGACCACTAGACCACCACTTTGAATCGCAGCACAAATTTGAATCAGCACAACCGCAGGAGGGGGATGTATGGACAGTAAGATGGAATGGAAAAGTGTTGAGGATATGCCGATTACCGCGCCGAAAGATAATCCCGGGGGCCGCATCAAGATTCTTTTGTATAGCCCGAACTTTGGAATTCGTGATGCGCTGCTGTTTAATCACTGGAACGATATCAAGGTTGCATCCGTGTCGAATCTTCATGGCTGCGCTATCCGTGACTGGGGCGCTACTCACTGGATGCATCTCCCCGCCGCCCCGGAGAAATCAGCATGACCCTACAAGCCGCCAACGCTGCCCGAGAAAAAGCCGCGCACAAGCACAAAATCGCGGCATACGTCACGCAACATTACGCTGAGACACGTAAGCCAGTCTGCCAGTCCGACATCATCACGGCGCTAAAAGTCTGCAAAGCCACAGTTAACCGCGCAGTCAAGGAATTGCAAACTGAGCAGAAAATCCACTGTATCGGCACGGCTGCGGATGCAGATCGAGATGATATTACGGCGAATACTCGGCTATATGGGCCGCTGAGTGCGCCGGTGATCGTGCGCTCATCATTCAATTACACGCCGCAGCCTCAGAGAACCTTTTGGGAAAAGCCTCCGGTGCGCGAGAGTGCTGTCAAGCAGCCGCGATACAAAGGCGCTGTAGGCAACAAATATGTGCCGGAATTCCGTCCCTCATCTGGCCGCGAATTCTGGACGCACAAGGAATTGTGCTTGATTGCTAGGGGGAGGCCGTGATGACGGACAGCGAAATTAACGCCAAGTGTGCGGAAAAGATGGGGATTCCGTATCAAGTCGCAAATACCGGCAGTTTTGTCGCGTTAATGAATCATCCGACGCAGGGCTATAACGGTCGCTATGACCCGCTTCGAAATGATACCCAATGCTTCGAACTGGTAAAGAAGCTGGAGATTGTTTTACTTAAGTCTGGGCCGAAGTGGCAGGCGCAATTAGCGGCTGATTGGAGTGCGGCGGAAGAATGGTCAACTGCTGGCACCCCGTATGCCGATAACGCAGATGTAAATCGCGCTATCTGCGAACTCGTCGCCAAACTCCCATGACCCGCCCCCCAAGCCGCAGAGGAGCGATACAGTTCCTCGGGTTTAAAACGAGCCACGCCGAGTATAAGCGCCAGATACAGACCGCACTTGGCCACCTTGCCGCAGCCTCCGGTATGCCGACGCCTGCTGAGCAACTGGCGATCAGCACAGCGAAGCCAAAACAGACTCGCGCCAAGCCGGGAGCGGATGGACGGAAATTGGAAAGCGAGGTTCAGGCGGAGATTATCAAGTATCTGTTGCAGCATCCGGCTGTGGCGATGGTGGAGCGCATCAATAGCGGTGCCGTGTATGGCGCGGAAGGTCAGTTCATCCGATTCCATACGATTTACAAACCGAAATATATTCAGTATTCACCAATGCGCGTGGTTGATCTATCGGTCACATTGACGGACGCGACTCGCATGGTGATTGAGTGCAAGCGCGAGGGATGGTCGAAGCCGTCAGACCAACGTGAGCAGGAGCAGGCCAATTACCTCGCGCATATCCGCAAGTGTGGTGGCATCGGCATCTTCGCCACTTCGACGGATGATGTGAGGGTGGCGCTACTCGCCGCCGGTTATGGTGAGTAATCGCGCTGCGGCGAATCCGCAGATTACAGAGGGGAATTGATATGTTTGGTTCTGAAACCGATGAGAAAATTGAGGCTCTTGAGCGCAGCGTTAAATGGGCCAACGAAAGAATCGAAGATGAGCGCGAAAAGCGATGGGAGTGTGAGAAAAAGCTAGACACACTAATGCGCCACCTTAAGCTGAAATTTGAGGACGTTGAGCGCCATTGGTGAATCTCTAAATTGCCATGACCCCAATCCGCCCCGTAACCATACTCCACACCCACACCACCCTCCGCCGCACATTAACCGCAGCGGCGATGGGCGTGGCAATCGGATTCGCGGCCGCGATCACATGCCTGCAATACGTCGAGCCACCCGCGCAGACCGAAGCTGAGCGCATCCTGGAATCCGCCTGCCGACTCGGGCCGGAGATGGGCGCGTTTGCTTGGCAGCATCGACGGGAATCAGGCGTTGAGTGTGGGCGCTACCGATAGCGGAGGTTGTGATGACTGATTTGGAAATAATTAAAAGGTGCGCCGTAAAAGAGGGCCGAACGGTGCGCCCGTTTACCGCCAAGAGCGCCGTCTGTTATGACGTAAGCGATAGCGCGATTGTCGCGTCGAATTCTCGTGGCGGCGATGATATTTACGACCCGACAACCAATGACGCCCAATGCTTCGCTCTAATGAAAAAACTAAAACTAATCATCGGCTACGAAATCGAGCGTGACGCATGGGTGGCGATGCACAACCCGACTGATTCGGGCGTTCGGGATGCTGATGCTAATCGTGCGATATGCGTTTGCGTTGCAAATCTGAAATAAATCCCAATGAAAGGAGGTGATACCGTGCAAACTATGAAAAAATCCAAAGGCAAAGGCAAGTCGGGCGGCGGCAAGCGGAAGTGCTGAGCGATAGCTGAGCACCAGTTGATGTTGTCGTTATAATAATACTCGCGGTATACTTCGTGTGCCGGGACATTGGGATAGCTTCCTACGTCTCGCCGCTTTCGGGACTTACCGGCACACATTCAATCTAAGCGGAGATGAGTAATGGATTTTTATATGTTGTGGGTAGCCGGAAAAGGCAAGCCCACGAAGATTTACCCCACTCATGACGCGGCACTCGCTGGCGTCAAATACCTAAAAACTCAAGGCGTTACCAGAGAGATTTACATTCTCAAGCCCGTGGAGATTGTTCCAGGCCGAAAACTCCTGACGCTACCCAAGCAATTGCAGACGGATTTGGTCGAGCCGAAGTCCGAAGCAAAGGATGGCAATCATGGCTGAGAAAATCGACACTGAGGCCATTCTCGCCGCAACCGACCTAGTGACCCTCGTCAGCCGCTACACAGAGCTGACACCAAAGGGCCGCGAATACGTCGGCAAGTGCGTAAACCATTCGCCGGACAACCATCCGAGCATGTATGTGGTGCCTGAAAAGGGCTTCGTCACATGCTTTAGCTGCGGCTGGACAGTCAACGCGATTACCTTCCTGCAACACGTCGAGCAGATTGATTTTAAGGAATCGTGCAAGCGGTTGCTGAATGGCAGCGGCACAGCCAACACAGAGAACAAAGCGCCAAAGCGTAAGTTAGCCAAACCAGCGCCCCGCAAGACATTCGCACCACCTCTGGGCTCCGAAGCGCCGGACATGAAAATCAAGGCGCTAGGCGAACCCACGGCCACCTATACCTATCACGATATAACCGGCAACACGTTGGGCTATGTGGCCCGATATCAGGATGGTGACGGTAAAACGATGCGCTGTTGGTCTTGGGGTGCGCGGTCAGACACAGACCCGCCCAAATGGGAGTGCGGCCACTTCGCAACACCGCGACCACTATATAACCTGCACAACATCCATGAGCATCCAAACTCGCAGGTGATGCTGGTCGAGGGCGAGAAGACCGCTGATGCAGCGCAGCAACTATTCCCGGGCGTAGTCGCCGCCACCTGGCCAGCAGGCGCAATGGCAATCGACCGCGTGGACTGGACTCAATTCAAGGGCCGCAAGGTCGTTCTCGTCCCAGACGCCGACGAACCCGGCAGGCAAGCCATGTCGCGCATTGCCGCCTACCTCTACGAGAACGGCGCAATCGAGGTCAAGGGCGTGGACAGCGAAACACAGCCTGACGGCACGATATCACCGGAAGGATGGGATTTGGCCGACGCTCTCACCGATGGTTGGACGCCTGACGAGGCAATGGCATGGGCAAAGGCGCGAGTGACGGTTTACCCGAACCCTTTAAATGAGCCGCCAACCACGCCCGCGCCACCAAACGCGCCGACACACGACCCCAAGCCAACCGACGCAGCCACGGCCCAAATAACCGCGCCTGAGCCGAAATCTGAGCCTAAATCCACCACACAAGCCAAACCAGACCTCGGCGTGGTAGACGGCAACACCGTTCGCAAGCCAAAAAAACAGGAAATCGACCCAGAGGCCGAACTGCCGCCAGAGTTCAGCGAGTCAGGCATGGCCCGCGCATGGGTAGAGAAACACGGGCAAGACTGGAAATACACCGCCAAGTGGAAGGCGTGGCACAAATGGGATGGCAAAACGTGGGTGCGCGACGAAAAGAACAGCATCACCTGGACGATTGACGAGCATTGCCGCCGCCAACAGGCCGAGGCCTACGCACTCACGCCAATCCAAAAACAACGCATCTGCACCATTAAAAACTTCAACGCAATCAATCATTTGTCGGGTGCGAACCCAGATTGCGCGATAACGCCCGATCAATGGGATGCCAACCCGATGATGCTAGGCACACCTGACGGCATCGTTGACCTCACCTGCGGCAAGTTGGTGGAAGCCGAGCGCGACCAGCTTATCAGCCGCAAGACCAGCGTAAGCCCACAAGCAGGCCCGCATCCGTGGTGGGATTCCGTCCTAGCCCGCGCCCACAAAGGCGACCCCAATGTGGCCGCGTTCATCCATAGATGGTGCGGTTACATGCTGACCGGCGACACCCGCGAGGAGCGATTCCTGTTTGTGCATGGTGCTGGCGGCGGCGGCAAGTCCAAGTTCCTGACACCATTGGTTGAGATCATGAATGACTACTGCACCACGGCGAAGATGGAGTCATTCACCGCCAAAGAGAAGAACGAACACAGTGAGGAAATCGCAAGGCTGGCAGGTGCGCGATTGGTCACAGCCTCCGAAACCGAGGACGGCGCAAGGTGGAATGAGTCCAGAATTAAGCAGTTAACAGGCCGCGACAAGATATCAGCAAGGCACATGCACCAGTCCACGTTCGAGTTCCAGCCACAGTTCAAACTGGTGTTCATCGGCAACCACCGCCCAGCCCTGCGGTCAGTTGGCGAGGAAATGCGCCGCCGTATCGACCTGCTCGAATGGTCTGGCAGTATACCCGACGAGCAGCGCATCCTAGACCTGCCAGAGCGACTCAAGCTCGAATACCCCGCCATCCTGCATTGGATGGTGCAAGGCTGCATCCTGTGGCAAGAGCAAGGACTCGGACGCCCAACCGCCATCACCGCAGCTACAGACGAGTATCTGAGCGCAGAGGACACGTTGGGCGCATGGATGGATGACCGCATTACGTTGGCGTCGCCGGATTACAAGACGCTTATAGGTGACTTATACCTAGACTTCAAGCGATGGGCCGAGAAGCAAGGAGAGTTCGTTTTGAGTCAAAAAAGGTTTAGCCAGAAGGTCGAGGACAGAGGATTCCAGCGTTACAGGGATTCAAAGGGCCGATATTTCAAGGGCATCGACCTAAAGATAGATATTTGAATAAACCGTCACAATCCGTCATTAGTTCACATAGTGTTGGAATGACGCTTAAAATGACAGATGACACATTGTGACGGTTTATACCTAAACTCCCTTCCCGTGCGCGCACGTTGCACAAATATAGGTTTCTCCCGTCATCATCTGTCATCTGTCATTGGTCGATGTGTCACAGATTTTTAAGATCGACACGTTAGTTAGCACTCACTAACCGAAAACGCCCTGTTTCCCGGATGCCGATGCCGTCCGCCAGTGTCGCGCATACGCAACAATGCGGGCCGAACGCAGCGCAGCATATGCACATAACGTGTGATGACTGCCTGAACGCAGCGTAAGTCATTGATATGTATACGTTGGTGCGATGCATCACTATTTAACATAATAGCTATTATGCGCAATGCGTGAATGTTTGTGAGTGCTTACTGACTTGGCTGAGCTGACCAGGGGGGGCTTGATGCTGTGGACACGGGCAAGGGGCGACTGTGTGCGCGCATATGCACGTCTGCCCCACGCCGCAGTTTTAACTCGCCCGTATGTGAGCACACACTTGCACAGTAAATGCCAATGGCGTATAAGCCTTTGCTCATGAGCGCATCGACTACCGTAAGCCAAGACACTAGCCGGAGATGGACGCGAGAGTTGCCGACGGAAGCTGGCTGGTATTGGTATCGCGGCGAGCATTACTCATCGCGTGGCGAGTTGGTTGTGGCTGAGATTGTGGTTGATCGGCTGCATGGCGACGAGTTGAGCATATGGGTTCCGCATATGGACTTCGATGAACCGCTGTCGGTGTTCGTGGATGAAACCGAAGGCGAGTGGTGTGGGCCGATTGCGTTGCCGCCAGACACGGAAGCTGACGCGCCGTTGGCTGAGTTGCCGTTGCTGGATTCTCAGGATTCACAGGGGGCTGAATGCCGCGATTGAGTGAACTGGCCGCACAGGAAATGGGGGGTGGATTGAGGCCGTCAGTCGGCGGTATCGGTATCGCCCCGTATGGCGTTCGTCACGATGGCAGTGGCGCGAAGAGTTCCGGTTACATGGGTGCGCTTCCGGCTGCCGGCGGTGTAGCGACAGAATATTCGATAGGCGTGGACATTGGTGGTCAACCGGTAGAGGTGCCTTCGATTGTGCCAACACTGACGCCGGACGAGTTGCGCAGCGTATTGAGCGGGCAGATGACGGAGGGCGTTGCGCGCAAAGCTCGTGAATACGCGCTGGCGCGAGTCAATGCTGGGCGCAGTCCGTTTGCCGGGCCGCAGGAGTTGAGGTCAGCCCCCGGCGCGGTGATGCCGTTCAAGGGTGGTGCGATACCTGGGGTTAATGGGTCGATGCAGCCTGGTGGTGCGCAGCCCGCCCAGCCGTGGCAGATGCCGAGTCCGATGATTGGTGGGCGCGGTTAACATGCAGATACGCGGCCCCGCGCTGGACGACCTTGGCTGCCGGATTGCCGTTGCTGCGTCGTGGACATCGCGTGGCAGGTTGATTCGTCGCGCATTTAGTTGCCCGCTGCCGTGGCAGTTTCCAATTCCGTATCAATTCAAGGCGTGGTTCCGCTGATGGGCGCAATCATGCAAGACCGAATCGCCCGGACGCTGGAGAAATTCGCGGACGAGGAGCGGACGCTGGACGAGATTGCGCAGCGCATGGGGGGGGCTGTTGTTGTGGATGGTGTGCCCGTGTATCAGGGACTCCCGGAGATATGCAGAGATTGGGACGTTCCATACGGTAGGGTGCTGGCATGGCTGATGGCGGATGCCGAGCGGTATGCGGTTTATCAGCGGTGCCTGGAGGTGCAGGCGCATTTGCTGGTGGCGGAGACGGTTTCCATTGCCGACGACCCTGTAAACGATGTTGCCCGCGATAAACTGCGCGTGGAAACCCGCTTCCGTGTCGCCAAGCATCACGCGTCGAAGGTGTATGGCGATAAGGTGGACATCAACCATAACGTGACGCCGACGTTTAACGTGGTGATTAATGCCGCGCCTAGCATAGCGCCTGTGGAAATGCGCGTGGTGGCTGACGTTGCGCAGGTATTGCCAGTATCGCCAACCGATAGCGCAGTTCTCTGATGCAGATCGAGTTGAACCCGAAGCAGGGATTGGCGTTCAACAGCGTGGCGACGGAGTTATTGTTTGGCGGGGCTGCGGGGCCCGGTAAGTCATACGAGTTGCGCGTGTCCGGCATTCGCTGGTGCATGGAGGTGCCGGGGATTCAGGTGTATTTGTTCCGGCGCACACTGCGCGACTTGCGGGATAACCACTTGCGCGGGCCGAATAATCTGTTTTCCATGCTGGCAGACCACACGAAGGCTGGGCAGGTGAAGTATCGTGCGCAGGAGAACGAGTTTGAGTTCTGGAACGATTCGCGGCTGCACCTCTGCTATTGCGACTCCGAGAATGACGTTGAGAATTACCGGGGCGCTGAGATTCATGTGCTGCTGCCGGACGAGTTGACGCATTTCTCTGATTTTCAGTATCGCTTCCTGCGTGGCCGCGTTCGTAAGGCGGGGTTGAATATTCCAGCGCAGTATGCCGGTGATTTGGATTACGTGGCGCGTAAGACCGAGGCGATACGGAAAAACGACAAGGCGCTGATGGCGGAGGTTAAGCGGTTCGAACGCGATCATTTGGAGGCGTTGAATTTCAGCCGTGACGCTCCGAATCCGTTCCCGAAACTGCCGCGCATCGAGGCTGCGTCGAACCCTGGCTCGATTGGCCACGCATGGGTCAAGCGCACATGGATTGCGCCGCACAAGCCGATGACGCTGTGGCAGGCCGAGCCGATGGAGGGGGGGATGATTCGTGAATACATCCCCGGCAAATTGGCGGACAACCCGCACCTGATGAAAGATGACCCGGACTATGCCGACCGGCTGCGCGGGTCGGGTTCCGAGGACTTGGTTCGCGCCATATTGGACGGCGACTGGAATATTGTGGCGGGGCAAGCGTTCGAGAAACTGCGGCGCGACACGCACTGCATACCAGCATTTCCTGAAAACGAACCGCCGCGCGACTGGCTGGTGTTCGGGTCATTCGACTGGGGTTCGTCTAAGCCGTTTTCGTTTGGGTTGTGGGCGGTCAGCAACGGCGATGCGCTGCCAGATCATTTCGGCGCGAACGCTGGTCGCGTGATTCGGCGCGGCGCTGTTGTTAGGTTCAATGAACTATACGGTTGGAACGGCAAGCCGAACGAAGGTCGGCGCATGGAAGTGTCAGAGGTTGCGAAGGCCATCAAGCAAATGTGCGGCAACCGAAAAATAGCCTACATCGCCGCAGACCCGTCTTGCTGGAAAGTCGATGGAGGCCCGTCACACGCGGAATTGATGATGCGCGAGGGCGTGATACTGCGCCGCGCCGATAACTCACGACATGCCGGGTATCAGGCGTTGCGGTCACGCATTGCTGGCGACGAGGACGGCCCGATGCTCTATGCAACAGAGAATTGCCACGCTGGGTTTTGGAGAACGATGCCGGATATCGTGATGGACGATAAAGATTTCGAGGATATCGACACCGATCAGGAAGATCATTGCGCAGATGATTGTAGATATGCCGTGATGTCTCGCCCGTGGATGCGCGAGGTCGATAAACCAAAAGAACGAGTCGAGAGATGGTTGCGATTCGATGATGACGACGAAGATTCATGGAGAACGGCATGATGATGACGCGCAGATCGTTCCTGAAAACAATGGCCGCAACCCTTGCGATTTCGCACGTTCCGAGCGTTTTAAATCATAGCGTCTTTGGGTCTGAACCAGAGTGGATGATAGAGGAATTTGATTGGGGTTCGCGGATTGGAGTTGCCGCGCAGTGGATTGTAAATGGAACTGCAATAAGAAATGCCTATGCGTTTGATTGCATTGGTATTGGCGACCAGCAAAAACAATTAATGATTGCCTACGCGAAGCAGGCGCTTCGGCAATGGTATCTGGAAAAACAATTAAAAATTAGGAGCGCAGCGTAATGGCAACCGCACCAAACAGTTACGGCGCAGAGTCGCGCAAGAAAGGCGGAAAGAAATCCGCCGCTCAATCCGCCGCAAACGTCCAACTACCCTCAGTAGCCACACAGACGACCGCAAACGGCGACACGGACATCGACCACGGACGGCTGATTACGTGGATTAACGAAACCGAGGACAACACGCTGCACTCGAGGTCGATGTCAGAGAAATCACGCGATTACTACGATTCTATTCAGTGGACGCCGGAAGAAGTCTCGAAACTGAAAAAGCAGAAACAGTCCGCGACGGTGATTAATCGCATCAAGCCGAAGATGGATGGCCTGATGGGCATGGAGCGCGTGAACAAGACGACGGCGAAGGCGTTTCCGCGCACACCGAAGCATCAGGGGGCGGCTACTGCGGCATCAGAGGCTATCCGCTTCGTCCTGCAAGACAATATGTATGCCGATTGCCGCTCGTCCTCATGGGATAACCTGATTATCGAGGGAACTTGCGGGGCGGAGATTCTGGTTAAGAAATCCGGCGTTAAAGGCGATGATTTCAAGATCGTCATCCGCAATCTGATGTGGGACAGGCTGGTGTATGACTCGTTCTCGCGCCGCAAGGATTTCTCGGATGCGCGGTTTCTTGGGCAAGTCGTGTGGATGGATTACGACGAGGCACTGGCGATGTATCCGGGCACCGAGGACATTCTGGAAAACACGATTGGTGGAAACTCGGATACGTGGGATGACAAGCCGCGATGGGCAGACGGCACACGACGCCGCGTGAAGATTGTCGAGTTGTATTATCGGCAGGATGGCGAGGTTCATTATGCGTGTTTCACGAGAGGCGGATTCCTGAAAGCCCCGAAAGTATCGCCCTACGTCAACGAGGAAGGCGAAACCGAATGGCCGTATGAGTTCGCGTCGGTTTTTGTGACGCGGGAATGCGAACGGTATGGCGCTGTATTGCAGTTGCTGGACATTCAGGACGAGATTAATAAGCGCCGATCTAAGGCGTTGCACTTGATGTCTGTGCGGCAAGTGCGCTGGGAGCGCGGTGCCGTCGAGGATATCAATAAGGCGCGGCAGGAATTGGCGAAACCGGATGGCGTGATTGAAACGACGCCGGGTATGGAATTCGAGATTCTGAAAACCGGCGACATGGCGACGGCGCAATTCAACCTGCTGACAGAAGCGAAGCAGGAGATTGATGCAGTATCGTATTCGGCGGCAGCGGCGGGAAAAGAAACTCGCTCGATGTCTGGTGTGGCGTTGCGCTCCCGTGAGATGGCGTCGCAGACTGAGTTAGCCCCGATGTTTGATGTGCTGAAAAATTACGATGTGCGGATTTATCGAAAGGTCTGGAACCGCATCAAGCAGTATTGGAAGGCGGAAAAGTGGATTCGCGTTACGGATGACGAGAATAATCTGAAATTCGTGGGACTCAATAAACCGATGACCGCTGGCGAACAGTTGATGCAGAAGGCGCAGGCCGCAGTTCAGGCTGGCCAGATGCCGCCAGAGCAGTTGCAGCAGTTGCAGCAGCGTATCGCGCAAGACCCTTCGATGCAGCAGATCGTCGGCACCGAAAACGACATTGCAGAGTTGGACATGGACATCATCATTGATGACGCGCCGGATGCGATCACCACGCAGGCCGAGGACTTCGCAGTGCTTGGAGAGATGGTCAAGTCAGGATTCCAGATGCCCGCCGAGGCCGTCATTGAGGCGTCACCGCTAGCCAGCAAGGACAAGATTCTGAAAATGATGCGGGAACAGCGCCAACAGGCTGTTCCTCCGCAGGTTCAGCAACAGATGCAGAAAATGCAGGAGGATAATCAGAAACTGGCGCAGGAGAATCAGGCGCTGAAAACTGGGCAGCAAGAATCTGCAATGAAAATTAGCGCGCAATACAAGGAGGGCATGGCCAAGATTGACGTTAATCGCCAGATTCAAGAGGCTCAGATGCTGGTTGATGCACAAACAAACGTTGATGCAGCCATCGAAACCGTCAAGTCGCTCATCAAGCAGCACGAAACAAAAATCATGGCGATGATCGAGGTCGCAATGGCAAAGGCGGAGGCTGACCGCGAAGTTAATGACGCCCGCATGGAAACCAAAGTAGCCGGAATGATGCAGCCCGCTGCGGAGGCCGCTGGTGCAGAGGTTGCGGATGTCGAGGTTGAATCTGGTGGCGGTGCCGCCGCATTGCAGCCAGTGTTGGAGGCCATCGCCATGCAGCATCAGCAGTTCATGGAAGCGATGGGCGGCATGATGGCCGCGTTGCAGGCGAAGAAAAATATCCAGATCATGCGGAATCCTCAGACCGGGCGTATTGATGGGGCGGAGGTGACGCAGACTGCTGGTGCTGCGCCTGCTGGTGAGGTAGTGGCGTAATGGCCGTCACCGTCACCCACTCGACACCCGCAGACGGCACGTTTAGCCAAGAGGGTCAGGCTGCGTGGGATGCAGAACACACCGTCAGCGGCTTACCGTTATCTCCGGTCGATGTGGAAGTCGATTTTGGCGCCAAGCCAGTGTATGACGCCGCATTCACCATAACAGACGCTGCAATTACGGCAGCCAGCATCATATCCGCGCAGCCGAGCGGCAAGGTAGCAACTGGGCGTGTGGCAGGTGATGGTGCGTGGGATGCAATCGCTGTGTCGGTATTACCGGCGACAGGCTCTGCGGTTTTGTATTGCACAGCGAATCCGGGGCCGGTTGTCGGGCGTCGCATAATTCAATACCAGATTTCTAACTAATAACGAGGCAATATCATGGCAGTCATTGACGGCGGCTCAGGTTCAGCGGGAAAGGCGAATGTAGACGCTAATTTCAATCTGCAATCAAATTTGCCTTATAACACCCCGGCACAAGTGGCGCAGGGTGGTGGTTTGAGTGCGGCAGGTTTTGCCGCGATGTTGGCTGAGAGCGACCCCGGATTTGTTACCGGAACCCGCTTAGTCCGCCCTCCGGAGGTCAGCCAGGACTATCGCATTCGCGTAGGTATGGACACGGTGTTGATGAGCGATAGCTTCAATTCGTTAGCCCAGAATACGTCCGTCTGGGCATATACATTCGCCACGATGACCGCATCGCAGCCCGGCGCTGGCACGCTGAACTTCGGTGTCGTGCAAGGCACCACTAACACGCACGGTGCATTTGTCCGTTCATTCCAGTATTTCCCGCTGTTCGGCACCGCTCCGCTGTCCGCCGAATTCACCGCAGGGCAATTCACGGCGGCACTAGTGACAAATGA
>Ga0181343_1000086_pt1 | contig 42190 bp, 45 predicted proteins | sample Su13VDMLBSD_FD_130110 | JGI IMG/M metagenome (GOLD analysis project Ga0181343, IMG submission 130110) | Freshwater viral communities from Lake Michigan, USA - Su13.VD.MLB.S.D | ecosystem: Environmental > Aquatic > Freshwater > Lake | place: USA: Michigan | collected 2013-07-15
CAAACGCGGCTCGATCCATCAGCCGGTTCTTGGCCTTGCGGATCTGGTCGATGCTCTTGAACTGCGGGGTGAACTTGGCGCGCAGGGAGCCCACTCCGTAGTTGAAGTTCTCACCGCCACGCAGCTCTTTCTTCAAAATCTTGACGACGTTCTCCAGCGTGTGGGGGACGTACTTGCGGTTGCCGCTGGGCGTGAAGCCTTGAAAAATTCGCTCGTTGGGCTTCAAGCTGCCCAACAGATTCTTGACGTAGCCGCGGAACTCGTCGGTAAGCCCCGCGGCGCGGATCTGCTCGTCCATCGCGTTCTTGGTCTTCCAAGTGTCCACCTTGCCAGACTGCCGTACCTCGTTGCGGTAGGTCTGGATGTCCTGCGCGTAGCCGTTCACGGTCTGGCTCACGCCCCGCTGCTCTGCCCGCTTGCGTGTGTCGTCCACCTCGGCCTTGGCCGCTGCAGCATCGCCGTCGTAGGCCTCGACCAGCATGGCCTCATAGGTAGCCCATGCCGCGTTAATGAACGCAGGGTCTGCTGCCAGCTCGTGGGTGTGGCGGTTGTCGTCCGCGAAGGGTTGCAGCAGCTCGGGCAGCGGCTTAGGTGCAGTGCGCACCACGGTCGGCTCGATGCCCTTGGAGTCTAGGAACTGCCACATCACTGGCGCCATACGCTCCAGCTCGCGGGCACCGTCGCGCTCTACCTCGCTCCAGTCGATGTATCGCGTATCGGTGGCGTCCTTGCCCGGTTGCAGCAGGGACTCGCCGGCCCGACGCATCGCGGGTGTCAGCTCCAGCGCAATGCTCGGGTAGCGTGGGCTGTAAATGTCCGCACCGAACACCTTGGTCGCTGCGTAACCTTTGGGGTCCACCATCTCGCTGGGTGCCACCAGGGTGATCTCGCCGAAGTTGGTGAGGGGGTGGGCCTTGTTGGTGACGGCCAGCGACGGCACGGCAATGCCGCCCATGCGCACCGCATGGAGCAGGTTCTCGGCTGTCAGATTGTGCTGGGCTACCAGCTCACCCGCAGCCTCTTGATTCAGGATATTGGCGTCGTTCGGGTCGAAGGTGCCCCGGTTGAATACGCTCTTGATCTGGGTGGGGTTGAAAATTACATAGTCGTTGTCCAGTTTGATGCCGTCGAAACCTTCGGCGATCAGTTGGTCGTATGTCTTGTTTTCGTAGTCATCCCAGCCCGCCAAGCGATTGGCCGACAGGTAGACCGGCATCACGTCGCCGCTGGCGGCCGCACCCACCTCGCCGCCGTCTAGGGCGGCCTTGTCGGACGTGAACCAAAAAGCTCCATCCATGGTTTTGTTCTGGTCAAACTTGGTGAAGGCCTTGGCCGTACCGTGATACACCACCAGTGGCTTGCCCTCGGCATCGACCACCTTGGAATCGCCGAACCAGCTTTTGAACGCATCGCTCTCGGTGGCGAGCTGCCCGCCTTGGTCGTACATCCCACCGGCCACGCTCTCCGACTTGAACCCCAGCTTGTAGGTGTCAGCGAACTGCCGCACGGTCATGCCACTGCGCGCCGACATGACGGCATAAAAGTTAGCAGTCAGCAGCGCATAGTTCTCGTTCACCTTGGGGGTAAAGCGCTTGATCTCGTTGAGTTGCTGCAGCACCTCGGCCTGGATCTCGTCGCGGCCGGCCTTGAACTCGTCGTCTTGGGCTTTCTCAGCCAGCACGCGCTCGATCTCGGCGTTCACCTGGTCGCCCTTCTCCTGCATGTAGGTCTGGGCTTCGATCCGGCTCATGCCGTTCACGTCGGTGCGGGCGTTGTCGATCAGGGGCTGGGCGAACTCGGTGCCCACGGTGGCGGCCAGTAGCTCGCCCGTAGGGATTACCAAGTCGCCACTGAACTCGACTTGTTCAAGCTGGGCCGCAATGCTTGGCACGGTTTCGGCCAGCTTGGCCAGATCCACACCGGCCTCCACCAGCTTGGCACTGTCCACGAATACCTGCGGCACGCCCTCGTCGGCCAGATCCTGCATGTAAGCGGTCAGGGTTTCGGCGTTGGTGCCCAGCACCTCGGTCGCTGCTGCCGTCTTCTGGATGTCCTCGAAGAGCTTGGCGTGCTGCTCTGCCTGCTGGGCCTGAGCCTCTACCGCCCCGCTCTTGTCCATCACGCCACCCACGGCGCGGCTCACCGCCACGTTGCCGCCCACACCCACCGCCGTGGCGATCAGGGTCTGGGCCGCTGCGCTGGGCCGCTCGGCCAGGTATTCCTTGAACGGCTTTTCAGGGTTCAGGACCGCCCACTCGTTTAAGTCCTGCAGGATGGTCGCCACCTGCTCGCCGGGGATCTCGCTCTTGAGCTGATGCACCAGCGTCTGGCGCAGGGTGGCATTGTTGGCAATGTCCCCGATCAGCTTGGACATGGGGATCTTCTCGGTGGCGTACTCGATCACCGCCTGCGGTACTGCGAACGTGGTGGCGGAAATCGGAGCCATGCCCTTGTCTCGGGCTTGGGTGTAGGAGCTGCCGAAGGTTTCGGACACCATGCCGGCCAGCGCTGCCGAACCGCCCACAGGGCCCAAGGCCAGCAGGGGCGCGTACTTACCGAAGCCCACAGCGGACTGCACGCCAGCGCTCACGCCACCCTGCACAATGCCCGAAGCCGGTGGGCTGTAGTAGTTGCCGATCTCGTTCATGCGCTTGGCTTGGCCCTCGGCACCAGCAGCCAGTCGTCGCAGTGGGTTCTCGGGCAACACTGTGCCGGCCAGCGGGTCCAGCACGGGCGCTGCCAGTTCGGCACCAGCACGCACCACCCCGTAGATCGATGCGCTGCCCTTGTACCAGCCACCAGCCAAGTCGCCCGTGAGCGTGTTCTTGGTGTCGGGCGCACTGAATACGTACTTTGCCGCCGCCACGATAGGCTTGAATGCGGCCTCCAGCATGCCGAGGTTCCCGCTGTCTGCATCCTTTTGGAGCAGTGCAGCGTTCACAGGGGACGCGGCCATGAACTTCGCCGTTTTGGGCGAGTCCTTCACCATGCGATTCCAGTAGTCTTGATCCAGCTCGGCCTGAAACTCAGGCAGGCGCTGGGCGGCCAGAATGGCGTCCACGCCTGTCTGCTTCTGGATCTGCACACCGCGCGCCACGTCCTGCGGGTTGAGCTTGCGCGCCTGCGGTAGCGGGTTCACCGCCACCTCGGGCTCGCCATAGAGGTCGCGCATTACGTTCGGATCGAGTTGGTTCATTGTGGGCGGCTGTTGAAATATTCCAGGATCAGGGCGTCGGTGGGCGTGCCGCCGTTGGCCGTGATGGCGTTGGAGATGCGGGTGCGCATGGTGGGCGGGATCTGGCGCACTGCGCGCCCGATAGCCACGTCACTCAGTCGGGCCTTGGCACCCGCGGGGTCGAATGCGCCCTCGGTGAAGGGCTGCCCGTAACTGGCGCCGAAGATGGTGCTGCGGTACGTCTTGTTGGTGAACAGGGTGTCGATCACGCCCTGCACTTCCACCTTGTCGGCCTTGCCACCGGTCTGGGCTTGGTAGGCCTGCAGCAGCGGCTCGGCAGCTGCGCGGGCTTGGTTCTTGAGCTCGGCCTGCTTGTCCTTGGGCAGGTCGGTGAACTTGCGCCCACCCACCACCACACCGGCCAGTCGCATATCCAGATGGTCGTCCGCGCTCACCAGCGTGGCCATCTCGGCCTGCTTTTCGGGTTTCTGTAGGTTCACCCAGATGTCGGCCAGCGCACCGGCCTGCTGGGCGCTGAGGGAACCCTTGCTGACCGGATCGCGCAGGACGCTGACCATATCGGCCGCCCGGTACTTGGTGGGGTTGCGCACCATGTCCATCTTCAAGGCGATGAAGTTCAGGGCCTTGTCGGGGCTGGACTCGGCCAGACTGCGGGCACGGCTCTGCGCCTCAAAGCCCTCGCGCCGGATCTCGTCGTTGTGCTGGTCCACCGCTGCGGCTGCTTTGCGGTACAGCTCGGGGTTCTTGGCAAGGATCGGCTTCACGTACTGCTCGATCTCTTGCTTGGAGATGGGCCGCCCCGCGGTGATGGCGTTACCGATCAAGCCGTCCACCGGTCCTAGGTAGGCCTTTTCCTCGTTCTTCACCGCGTCGTCGCGCAGCTTGTCCTGGTAGGCCAGCTCGCTGCGGGCGTACTTCAGATCCTGCGGTTTGCCCTTGAAGGCCTCGGCCAGTTGCCGGTCGATGTCGCGCAGGTTCCAGTCGTTGCCTGCCGCGACCATCAGCTCCTGCACCTTGCCGGTGCCGCGCTGCTCGGCTGCTGCAGTGCCCACTGCGTCCTGAAACTGCACCTTGGCCTGCAGCGTCATTTCTGCGCTGTGCCGGTTGTAGTAGTCCTCGGCACGGCTCGGGTCGTTCTTAATGAAGCCGGTCAGCACGGCCGCATGCAAGGGCGACAGCATTTTCGCCCGCATGCCCTCGATCATGTCCTTGTCTTTGCCGGCGTCCAGCCCGTTGCGCTCGATGGTCTTGGCGATCACGCCGTCCACCTTGGCCCGGGAGATAGCCACCTCGTTGGCGTCACCGTAGAGCATGCCGGCCGTGCGATACGCACCGTTCAGTGTCTCGTTGTCGGTGTCCTGGTCAAACTGCTTTTGTTGCTGGATGACGTGGCCACCGAGCTGGGTGCGGTAGTGGTTGGTGAGCTGGCCGGTGTACTGAGTGAACGCCTGCTTTTGGCGGGTGTTGCCCAGCGACTCCAGAATCTTCTGGGATGCCTTGTCCAGCTCTTCGGCTTCCTCGTCCATTAGGCTCTTGCCGTCGGGGCGCTCCAGCGCTGCCCGCCCGGTGAGGGTCAGGGCCTTAAGTTGCCGGTCGGTCTTGATCCGGTCGAGCTGGTTGCGAGCGTCCGAGATCCGCAGATCGTCGGCCTTTTGCTGCTCTTCCAAAGCAATCCGCGCCACCGCACCGCCTGCGTTCTGCAAGGCTTGGCCGGTCTGGTTGAGCTGGTCGGCACCAACGGCACCGGCTTGAGGGCCGCTCGGGCCTTGCAGCAGCTGCGGGCCGCGCGAGCCACTGAGCATAGTGCCCGGCCCTGCGGATACGCTGGTCTGTAGGTTGTTGTAAACGGGGACGGTGGCCATGCCTTAGCCCCCCTTCATCTTGTACCAGCTCGCCGCCACTTGGCCGGCGCCACCCATCAGCGAGGTGAAGGCCGAAGTTTCAGGGCTGATCGCACTGGATGCGGAGCGGCTGGTGCGCGCTTGGTTGTTCAGGTTGGTGATGCTGGTCTTGGCGTTGGCGTCGTCGATCAGGGCCTGCGCTTTCACGTTGCTGGCTTGGGTGCGGTAGCCCCACGCACTCATGACGGCATTGGCTGCGATGGTGCTGGCGTCGATCTCACCCATCACGTCGGTGGTGGTCTGGATGTTCTCGGCACTGCCCGCACCCAGATCCACACCGTTCGCGGCAAGGGTTGCGCGCTGCTTGCCCTTCAAATTGGCCGTGGCGATTCGCGCCTTTTGCTCTTCGCGCTGGCCGGTCAGCAAGGTGCCCTGCGCCTGTTTCTCCAGCGTGCGGGCGTTGATCTCGGCAATGGTGCGGTTGGCGTCAGCACTTGACGCCACCATGCGGGCATTGATGTCAGCCGTGTCGGCTTGCCCTTCAAGCGTGAGTTTGCTGGACTGCGCGCCAAAGTACGCGCCCAGCGCGGAGCTGGCCACGCCTGCGCCTTGCAGTCCCATTGCGGTGTTCTGGTTGCACATCTAAAAGCGCCCTGTGAGTAGGTGCCTAGAGTGCAACGGATGGCTTAGGCTACGCGCACCGCTTTATGAGTGAGTGCCCGCTGGGCAGATACCCCAGCCGCTCGTAGAACTGAGCTGTGCGGTCAGCATGTACCTCGGTGGATACGCCCAGCACAATATCGGCCGCACCCTTCTCGACGGCCCACGCCTCAAAGTGCCGGATCAGCTTCACCGCTGCGCTGCCGCCACGGGCGTCTGGCGCCACGTACACCACCAGTTCGCTGGCCGTGATGTCGTCAGAAAAGAAGTGCCGGCTGGCGAGACCCAGCAGCATGCCGACGATCAGCCCGTCCTGCTCGGCCACCAGCACCAGCCCCTGCGGCGATGTAGACAGCCCGGCCAGCAGCTCATGGCAGCGCTCGGGCGAGTAGCCCAGTCGGGCGAAGCGCGGGCTTTCGTCCCGCATCTCTCGACCCATGGCGATCAGCGTGGGGAAGTCGGCCCCCACTGCCCTGCGCACTTTAGCCACCGAGCTGCACCTCTACCGTCATGCTCACCAGGGTGAGCGGCAGGGGGTTGTCTTGGCGCACGTAGATCTGGCCGCTCTGCTGCCAGCTCGGCTCCAGCACGATCTCGATCTCGTCCGTCACCAGTGCGGGGGCGGTGCCATACGGCTCTGCCTTTCGCTGTTTGTGCTGCACCAGCCGGTCGGCAGATGGCCCTGCGGACACCCCGCTGGACTTGTAGACGCGCAGCCATACCTTGTTCACGTTCTTGGCGCGGCCCTGCGCCATGCCCGCGTCCACTTGCGCGGCCAGCGGCAGGGTTTGCAGCTCGGCAATGATGGGCAGGCCCACCTGTACCTTCGAGCAAGGAGCCTCCAGCGTGATGCTGCCGCCCACCACGGTCTTGGGGGTCATCACCGCGCCGTCGCCTAACACGCTTACCGTCTTGCCCTCCAGCCAGTTCAGGCCGCTGATGCTGGTGGTGGGCGCACCGGAGTACGTCGCCCCGCTGTCCACGAAAAACGCATCGGCTGCCGTGGCGAACTGGCGCGAGGCCATGCGCTCCACGTAGCGGGTCTGCGATCCGTTCACCGTGCGGTTGACCACCACATAGAGCACGTCCTCGGCACCCTCGGCCACCACACAACAGGACTCAAACGTGCCGTCAGTGTCGTGCTGGTGGATGGCGCCCACTTGCTGCTCGGGCACGTAGGTGACGCCGATCAGCTTGCCGTTGGTGCTCACACCCCACACCAGCGGGATAGGTGCCTTGGAATAAGCCAGATCCACAATGTCCAAGTTGTCGAACAGGTGGGGGCTGCGCAGGGACAAGTCGCCACTGACGTAACCGCCCGCGTTGTTGTTGAATGCCATCTCGCGCAAGTGGCCACCGCGCGCTGAGACATAAATGATGTTGTTGTTGACGATCAGCGGCTGGGCGTTGTTGGCGCCGATGTAGCTTTGAGGCTTGACGCTGATGGACTCGGGGGTGATGGCGTCACTGTTGATGGAGGTGACGCGCCACTCAGCAGAGCCAGTGAGAAGCACCAGATTCTGCAGCGGAACAATGTGCCGGATCGTATTGGCCTCACGCGCGGCCACGCGGATATTGATGCTGTCATCGTCGCGGGTCGGGATGGAATAGGTCAAGTTGGACTCAGTGCCTGAGCGGGTCATGCGCAGGTTCTGGGGCTCGTCGATCGATCCCGCAAAGCACCGGCGCTGCTCAAAGTAAGACACCGCGCCGGGGTACTTGCCGGCCGCGTTGAATGGGTTGTTCACCACCGGGGGCGTCTTGCCCAGATTGGCCGTGATGTTGTCATCGACAAAGCTCAGGCCGTCGGTCTGGCCGATGTAACCGTACAGCCCGTTGCTCTGCTTGTAGACGTTGTACCGGGTGGCGCCCGTCGCCGCCCACGCGATGGCGTTGGAGTTGCCAGTGGTCAGTAGGTTGTTTGTGACGGTCGCGGACGGGGATGCCGCGGACTCTTCTAGGCCAGTAGTGCCCACGCTAGTGACCACGTACCGGTAGATGGTGGTGCCTGTACCGGTAGGCGTCACGGTGGGTGCGGCGGGGATGGCCAGGCTGGACACAAACCCGATGCTGGTCAGGTTCCAGCTCAAGGCACCGGCCCGTCGGAGCTCGCGCGGGGCATATCCCGGATGGCAGATGGTGAGCACGTCCGCGCTCTGCACATAGTGCAGGTCGAACAGGTCGGCCTCCAAGTATGGCGTGGCCACCTCGTAGGGCACACCGGGGCTGCTCTCCAGCGTAGCGCCCTGCGTGTGGAATCGCACGTATTGGTCGCCAAACTCCAGCACCATGGTCTGCGTGGTGCTGAATGTGAAGGGGATCAGCCGGGTCTTTTTGCCGGGCGTCTTGACGGTGCGCACGTAGGCGAAGCCCGGGCGGTTGGCCGCTGGGCCGTGGGGCAGCGCGATCATGTTGCGCATCAAAGCCACACCGCTCTGAAACTTGGCGTCGGCGATCTGCCCCCAGAACTCAGGGGTGACCTCACCGCCCGAGAACGACGTGGTGATCTTGCGGGTGCTCATCGTGCAGCCACCCAGCCCACGGTTTGCACCGGCTGCACATTGCGGTCAGAGGCATCCGACCCTGTGGCTTTCGGCATCCAGACGGTGAGCAGTTCCTGCTTGGCGGCCTTGGATTCGTTGCGCCCTTCGGATCCCTTGAGCACCGGGCCGGCAAGCATGGAGCGCAGTAGGCAGGTCAAGGCCAGCACGAAGAGGGGCGTGAACTTGGTGGTGTCGGTCACCAGCGTGGTGTAGCGGGCCACGGCATTGGCTTGGTTGGTCAGCACAATGGCGTTGCCGTTGGCATCCACCTCACGCACGTATTGCTGCGGGGTGTACATCCCGGTGTTGCTTGATGCGCTGCCGGTGCTGTAGTCGTCAGTGGCTGCAGGGTCCAGCACCGCAATGATGTTTAAGGTGCCAGACGGTAATGCGTAGGCGTGCTGCCAAGTGGTCGAAGGGTTTGCCACTGCGGTCAGCGCGGCCCGTTTGGTGCTGAACGACCAGGCGTGCAGCTCTTGCAATGCGGCCAGCGCTATCGGGTAAAACCGTGCGCAGTGCTCGGCTTGGGCCGATCCTTCAGGCGGGGAAATGCTTGCCACCGTGGCAGAGTCGCCTAAGTCGGCCAGTGCGAGATTGCAAATTTCAACGGCAGAAGGCACGGGGTGCTCCTAAAAAGAAGGGGGCCGCAGTCACCCGTGGCCCCCTTAAGTCGCTTCTGGCAACTGGATCAGGTCAAAGACTCGTCGGGCTTGGTGTCAGCCTTGCCCTTGCCTTTCGGCTCAGGCTTGGCCTGCTCGACAGGCTCAAACCAAGAGGCTTTGCCCGTGCCGTCTGGCACTTCGAATGTTTCGCCGGCTTCGCGGAGCTTGCCGAAATAGCCGGGTTTGGTGGCGGTCACTTTCATGGAGTCACCTCACTTAAACGATCTTGGCGCTGTCAGGGTAGGCCGTGTTTTGCTGGATGCCAGCCACCACTTGCGCGGAGAACTTGCCAGCGGTCAGTGGCCCGGCGCCCACGGTGTAGTTCACACGCACGTAGCGACGGTGACGGGTAGGCATGGGGATCACAAACTGCGCGCCCGCAACCAGTGCGGCCTTGCCGATGGCGGCCGTAGCAGCCACGTCGGCGAAGGTGCTGTTATCAGCAGAGTCCTGCACGGAGAACGTGACCGTGGCAGCGCCGGCCGCGAGGGCTGTTTCTGCGACGTTGATCACCATGTTGGCGTGGTCGGTCAAGCCGGTGTTGGGGTTGGCTTGGCCGAAGTCGATGTTGTCATTCGATGCGGCTGTAGCGGTAACGGCCTGCTTGTCGGAGACTTGGAGAGCTTTGTCGATAATCATGATGGTGTCCTTGGGTGTTGGTTGCAACGAGGGGCGATGTCGCCACCGCCCCGTCAGGCTTAGATCACGCGGGCCTCGGTGCCCAGCAGCGCATCGGAGCGGCGGCATGGGATACCGTCGAACGCCACCACCTTCTTGCCGCCAACGTCTTCCATGGTCAGGGTAGAAGCGGCCACCTTGCTGGTGATCTGGCGACGCAGGAAACTGCGCAGCTTGCGGTTCATGTAGAACGCCGGGCGGCCCATGCCCAGGTTAGGCACCAGCTCGACGGCTTGAGTCATCAAGTCGATCAAGTCGGCGCCAGTAGTTGCGTTCTTGGTCAAGTCGCTCATGTCGATGTTGGCGATACGCACGACATAGCGCCAGTCGCGAAGTGTCAGGCCCATGTCCCACTTGTAGTGGGTGCGGTAGCCTTGATAGCGGCCGCCTTGGGCGTCGATCAGAGTTTGCTCGTTCAAATCGCGGGCCTGCAGGCCTGCAGCGGAACCCTTGGGGTAAATGGTGTGGCAGGTGTTCGGACCCCACACCACCAACCAGATGGATGCGTTGTCGGAGCCGGTGCCGCCAGCGTCCACGATGTTCAAGGCGTTTTCAGCGCTCAGGCTGTTGTAGCGCGGTGCCAAGCCCATGAACTTCTCAGGGTCCAGGCTGCTGTCGCCGTAGAAGATGGTGCTGGCCGCGTTCTGGTTCATACCCTCAATAAACGCACGGTCCTCGGACATGCGCCAAGCGGCAGAGTTACCGTTCAGGTCGGCCAGCGCTTTGTCCACTTCCGCGTAGGTTTCCAGCATGCCCATGCTGTCCTTGATGGGCACGGTGCGGCTTGTTTCAGGCGGCACACCATAGTTCAGTTTGCGCCAAGTACCGGCAGGCAAACCAGACCGCACGGTCGTCTTGTGCTCGGTGAAGTTGTTGGCCTCGATCATGGTGATGTCGTCCAACATCTCGTTGGTTTCCGACAGCATCTCGACGATGTTGGGGTCGATCTTGCCGTCCCCAGTCATGCGGCTGACGACGTTGGCCAATGTGGGGTTTGTTGTGGTAAGGGTTGCCATAGTTAGCTCCTAAATTACGGGTTCATGTTGCTTGCTGCGTACAGGCGGCGGGCGTCGCCGGTTGTGTTCGGTGCGCCTTGGCTACCGTTCACAAATCCGTCAGCACTCACGCGCTGCCCGACACGCGCAAAGAAGCGAATCACCTCGGGGTGATTGCCAAGTCGGGACTGCGCCAGCAGCTTGCTCAGTTCAGGGGTGCCCAGCTCTTTGAGAGCCTTCTGTCCGGCTGCGAGGCTGGCGTCCAGCTTGTCGCCACCGATCTCGGCATCGCTCTGGGTTGCAGCGGCCCACTCGTTGCCGCTTGCTTCCAAGGCTTTCACCTGTTCAGCCGCCCATTTCTGGGAGAGCTTCACCCCCAGATCAGCGACTTTCTGAGCGCTCTCTTGAGACAGCCCGAACTCCTTGGAGAGGTCGGCCAGCTCCGTAGTCACCTCGGTGTCCAAAGTCACGCCCTCGGGCAGCTTGAATTCGTAGGTTTCTGGGATTACTGGTGCTGCCGGTTTCTGCTCACCCGCGGGGGCTTGCTGATCAAGAGGCTGCTGGTTCGCATCGGCATCGGCACCCAAGAGGGTGGCGCTGGCCGGTGCTGCGTCAGCGGGTGGATTGGTATTGGGCCCGCCGTCGGTGTTAGTGGTCGAACCGCCGCCAGCATCCCCTTCGGGATTGGCAGCGTTCAGCAATTTGTAGCGCTTATTTCGCATTGGATTCCTCAAGCATCAGCACATACTTCTCGGGGCATGTGGCGTGGATCAATGCCAGCATCCGAAGCCCCTCGTTCTTGGCACCGTCGTTGAACGCCATTTGCATGCTGTTGGTGCTGAAACTGAGGCGAAACACCCCTGCCCGCTCCAACAGCCGCCAGACGATCCGACGGCCCTTCTCGCCACTCATCAACCACTTGATGTCGCCCTCTTCGGTCTTAGCTTTCAGCTCGTCGCGCGTTGCGCGGTCCTTGCGGCTTCGCTCTTGAGATTGGACATCTGTGGGGTCTTCGTAGCTCACGCCTGCATAGTGCTCGGGGCGGGCAAAGTTACGCGCACCGCATGTGCGTGAAAAAGCCACCCGAAGGTGGCTCTTGCAATCCCCGTGCTGAGGGGAGAGGTTTACAAAATCCAAGCCATTACATCGTCAATATCGACTGTGGCGGTGTTTGCGCCGCTCCAAATGTCTATACGAACTTTGGCGGCCCCTCTAGGCGCACGGTACCAAGAAGACGATTTGTTATAGCCGCCCACCGCGTTGTAAGAAACGGCATCGAAGTTTTGGATAAGGTTTCCGCCTACGTCTAAGAACCGAATTCTGACAAAGACGCCGCCACTGGCTAGAGCCGTGACTTTTAGGTTCAGCTCAGCCATCAAAATTTGCGCAGGCAGTATGGGCAGCTCGTAGTAGAAATCAGAGGAAGCGGCACCAGTCCAAATTCCGCGAATCGAGTTACCACCAGCAATACCCTGACCAACACCCACGGACACAGCAACGTTGCCGCTAACTGGGGTCCACGGTGTAGCCACGGGCGTCCCAGCATCTTGCCCCTGATAAATCAAATTCGCGTAGCTTGAAATCTTTGGCTGCTGCGCAGACCCACCAGTCGCCAGAACAGTCGCGCCGACATAAGTAATTTTTGGGAGCCCAGAAACAACCGTAATCATTTCGGTTGTCATCTGATATGCGTACCAATGGGCGGACGAAACATCCACAAAACAGCGATCCCCTGTAACGCTAATTAGCGTCGGACGTCCTGGAGCAACCTCTGTGTTTGAAATATCACCCGCAATATGTAGCTCCACCCAATCACCAGCGCCGGTCCCATCCAGTTGGAACATGGGTGATGCCTTGTTGTTTTCTAGGTTCCCGCCAAAAATCTTCAAGCGCCCCGACTGCATTACTGCATTGATGTCGTTGTAGTCCAGCGAAGTCCCGAACAGGTGCAACTGATTTGCGCCACCGGCTCCCATAAAAATTCCGGTTCCTGTGAGCCCCGCATTTGCGCAGTCGGAGATACGCCCGCCAAACATCGAAAGGTTTTCCCCAGCGTACTGAGAGCCGGGGTAATTCAAGCCGTATCGTTTGGCACCGACGATGCTTACGTTATAAAGATGATTGATGTACGCACCACGGTCGTAAAAAATTCCGTCTCGAAATCCTTTTATGAGTAGGTTTCGGAACGACATGCCAGTTATTACGCCGGTTCCCGCTACGACACGATCAATCTTGATGCCGTCTACTGTTGTGGCGTCAGCCGCTGGGCCTTTGATATAGCCATTGCACAGGACGTCCCGAATATTGGCGTACTCGCCATAAGGGTCAAGTGGCGGATTAACTGTGATGGCAACCCCAGAAGTCATACCACTAAAGTCAAGGATGGAGCCGTTTAGGTCAATGGACACGGCTCCAGCCCTAAATGTGATTCCACTATTCAGCTTTACCGTGCAACCTTGGGGCAGCTTAAAGTCTTTTCTGTTGGTTTCAGACGCATTGTTAATTGCCGCCTGAAATGCGGCGGCATCATCCACTACGCCATCAGCCTGAATTTCAATAAAGCTGCTTATACCCGACTTGCCGCCACCCGCCAACAATGCCGCCCCCCCGGTGAAAGGATTGGTTTTTAAAGTGGGCACCAGGTTCTCGCGGCCTTGCGCATCCAACACGCCGACGTATTCACCGGTAACAAAGTCGAATAGGTCCGCGCTCTCGCCGGTTTTGTAGTTGCTCATGGTCAGACTCCAGTGGTGTAACCGGTCAGCGCTTGCATGATGTCGTTGCCTGCGTTGCCGGTGGGGGTTTGTACGGTGCCCAGCTTCTGGGCGGTGGATGCCATCTGCTCGGCCTGTTCGGCTTGGGCTTGCGCTGCCTGAGCTTGTGCCCGTGCTGCGCGCAAGGCTTCCACCTTGTCGCCCGGCACCACCAACTCGGGGTTGACACCCAGCATGTCGGCATACTCGTCGGCCCAGCGGTCGGCGTCCAGCTTGTCCAGCACGTCGGGCTTGAACTGAGCAACTTGGCCCAGGTTGAGTAGAAAGCGGTCCACGCTGTTGGTGGCCACTGCGCGCTGGGCCTGGGCGAATACGCTCACGAATTCAACCGAGAGCTCGGTGCCCTGCAGCTCTTCCGGTGCGGGTGGCACGATGCCAGCGTCCACCATGTAGTCGAACGCCAGCTCGATCAGCGGGCCGTGCAGTTCGCTCTGCATGCGTCCACCTACCGGACCCAGCAGCAGCATCTTTTCCTCGTTGCGCATGGCGGCCTCGGTGGCCGTCAATCGGGTGTCGGTGTTGCCCGACAGCATCAAGAACACGTTGGCGAAGAACCGCGCACGGATGCGCTCGCGCACGTCCACGATGTCGGCCAGCAAGTGGTTCAGATCCAGCCGGGTGTCGAAAGCGGTGCGGATGCCGTTGCCTGCACCCACTTGATCCACGAAACTCACACCGCCAGGCAAGGTGTCGATCTCGCGGTTCTTCATGCCCGAGGGTGCTTGCAACGGGGGCTTGGTCATGTAGTCAATGCCCTGCGCCTTGCGCAGCTGCTCGTGCTGCAGCTGCTTGATGTCACCCAGCGCGGACATGGCCGGGCTGTTGCCGTACACGTTGCCGCTGCGCACGATCCAGCGAGGGATCAGGCACGGGAAACGCTTGAAGCCGCCCTCTCGCAGCAGCTTCTCACTGTTGTCGCCCAGCTCAAAGTAGACCGAAGCCCACGGCATGTTCTTGGAGTCGATCTTGCCCGGGTCGCGGTCCTTGCGCGGTTCGATGGCGTGCAGCACCGTCACCCACTGGCCCAGACGGCCGGCGATGTGCGCGTTGCGGGTGTTCTCGCTCACGTTTTCGATGCCGAACTCATCCACGATCTGGGCCACCGTCATCTGGAACTCGCGGTAAAGCGTGTCCGGGTTGCCCTTGTAGTCTGTGGCGATAGCGAATTCGCCAATGGTCAGGACGTGGTGGTGGATCACGTTCTTGAAGTCGGGCAGCACGATGGACACCGATGTGCCAAAGGCCCCCAGCTCTTCATACATCGTGGACATGGCCAGATAGGTGTTCGACTTTTGGAACACCATCTGCATCAAGCGCGTGACTTTGGACAGCCACAGCTTGACGTTCGCAGACTCGTCCAGCTCTGGGCGCCCGGTGGTGTGTCGAAACCACGGCCGCGCAGGGCTGGCCATGATGGACTGCGAGCCAGACACCAGCACGTCCAGCGCGTCGGTGCCGGTGGAGTCCAAGATGCTGTTGTATTTCTTCTGGCCCTTGTTGCGGTCTTCCAGAAAGAAACGGCCGGATCGCGGCAGCAGGTACTCGCTGATCTCTTGCCAGTGCGGCATCCACGTCGAGCGCTCGTTCTGCAGCTCGGTCCAGCGCTGCCGGTACCTGTTGGTGGTTTGCGGTGCGGCCATGTGTTAGCCACCCAGCAGTGTGGTGCGCCCCAGCAACAAGGCCTTGGGGTCGATACCTTGAGGGCCGGTCAACATGGTGCTGCCCACCCCGCCCTTGGCGTCCAGCGTGTTCTGGCTGGATAGGCCCATGAGGTCGGGGGTGCGGGCGTTGGCCCGGTTCGCGGCCTGCTCTGCTGCGGTGGCGGTCTTGGTGGCCGCGTCCTTGGCTTGCTGGTTGGCTTGAGTCTGCAAAGCCAGTGCGGCCTCGCTGGCCGTTTTGTTCTGTGCGTTGGCCTGCTTTTGCAGCTCCAGCGCTTGGGCAGGTTTGTCGATCAGGGTGTCGCCAGCGACTGCGCCAGCTACACCCCCCGCCGCGGCCGCTGTACCTGCGGTAAGACCCAGCGAAGCCCCGCCCGTGGCGTAAGCCAGTGCTGCGCCGCCAATCGCGCCCAGCACTGCACCGGTGTTTTTGTCGCACATAGCACGCCCCTATCGATTCATTGATTCGTAGGGATCATGTTCTCGGCGTTGGTTGCTACGCGCACCCCCGTCGGGCGGCGGGGCTGGGTGATCCGGCACGGGGAAGGCGAACGTGAGGGCCAGCGCGTCGCCGTCGTCGGGGCTGGGCAGTCCGCGCTGCTTCATGTGCTCCTTGCTTTCGAGCTGGATCTGGTCGGCCGCGGTGTACTGGTATTCCACGTTAGTCAGGTCAGTGGCCAGCAGCTCGTCCTTGGTCAAGCTGCCGATAGCCAGCCAATCCTTGACCCGCCCCCACATCTCGGCCCGCTTGTTCAGGTACTTGCGTGTGTCGTCGGCCTTGCCCCCGAACTGCACCTCTACCACGTCGTAGTTCATTTGGCGCAGCCGGTCCACCACACCGCCACCCACACCGCCGCCGTCAATGAACACCACGGTGCGCAGGCCTAGACTGTGCAGGTAATCGATGTGTTCGGCCACCCTACTGGCCAGCTGCATGGTGTCGAGCTCGCGGAATCGCTTGACAGGGAAGGCGTCGCCGTTGCGCCCTATGCGTGTGCGGATCACGCTCTGGTCGTCGCCGAACCGCGCCACGTCCACGCCCACCGCTGCAGTGCGGCCGTGATGGCGTTCGTCCGGTGCTGGCCGTGCCATGGCGACGTCCACCAGCTCGCGCGGAATGAATTGCAGGCTGGAAGCGTTCGGGAACACCCCACGCACCCGTACCTTCACGAAGTCGCTGTTTTCGCCGTAGTCGCGCACCCAGCCGTCCAGCGTGGCCTTATTGGTGATGGCCACCGTGCGGCTGTCAATCTGCCGGTTATTCCAGCGGTGGCGGTGCTTGCCGAAGCAATCGGCGAACGCGCCCGTGTTGCGGGTTGGGTTGCCGAATGCAAAGTGCATAGGCTCGCCGTCAGTTTTGCCGCCCTCGGCCACCTGCCAGATCGCGCTGGGGATCGCGCTCGCCTCATCGAACAGATACCACGGGGTGCTGCTCGCTGCGTGCAGGCCGGCGAACGACTCGCTGTTCTCTTCCCGGCTGGTCTGGGCATCCACCCGCCAGCTGTCGGGGTGCTGGTTGTGCGTCAAGCGCATGGCGCCCTTGCCGGTAGTGATGGTGAACCAGTGCTTGTTAACGGCCTTGGACAGCCAGGACGACACACCCGCCCAGGTCTTGCTGGATAGCTGCTCCGCGGTGTTAGCCGTCACCACGCCCTTGGAATGTGGCCTGGTGCTCATGATCCACAGCACCAGCCACGCAGCCATTGCTGACTTGCCAATGCCGTGCCCTGAGCTGATGGCGTACTGGATCGGCTCGACTGCGTTGATGCCATCGAATCCCCGCTCGCGCACCTTCTGGCCTAGGTCGGTAAGGAAGTCGCAGGCCCAGAGATCCGGGCCGTACTCGCTGCCATAGATCAAGTCGTATGGGCTGGGCAGCTTCACCAGCTGGATCGACTTGTCGGTGTCCCAAGGAAAGCAGTACAAAACGAAGCCCAATGGGTCGTCGTAGAACTGCGCCAGATCACTGGCCAGCTGGGTGTCGAGCTCAGCTACTGAGGCCACTGCGCTTACGGGCAGCCAGAAGGCCCGCCGCTATGTCCACCGCACCGCTGTGCTCGATCTGCTGCTTGTCACCGTACACCTTGGGCAGCATCTTCGCCAGCATCCACTTGCGAGCTTCCACCTGCAGGCGGCGGTGCTCGATCATGTCGCCCTCAGTGATCTCCAGCCCGGTGGCCTTGCTCACGCTCTTGGTGCCAATCATCGGGGTGTCAGCAATGTGCAGTATTTCCTCGGCTAGGCGTTCATAACCCAGTTCCCTCGCGCGCGCATACTGCGCAGCGAACCCTTCGATGTCGTCCTTAGCCCATGCTCGCACCGTGGACTCGGCTGGCATGTGCGGATCTTCGCAAATCCCGCGCAGCGATTCGCCCTCAGCGAGGCGGCTGCAGATCTCGGTGGCAATGGCTTTATCGAACATGTACCCACTGTGCCCTGCGCCCCGAGCCCTACGCGCACCTATCGGCGCCGATAGGTCAGGATGTCGCGGATCGTGCGTATCGGCATCTCCATCTTCGCCGACAGCCTGCGGTATCCCAGCCCTTCCTCGTGCAGCTTGCGCACCAGCTCGACCTCGCGGTCGGTGTACCGGGCGTTGTGGTGGTTCTCACCCACTCGTCGAACTCTGACTCGTTGTTTGACCATTTTGTTATCCTTCACAAAATTAATTTGTAGGGAGTAAGAACATGAAACGCATCGCCACCATCGCCCTCGTGCTGTCCCTCACCGGCTGCGCTACCACGCTCACCGACAAGGCCGCGAAGATCCAAGTTCACAGCCAGATGAGCACCCTGCTCACGGCATGCAAGGTGCTGGGCCCTGTAACGGGCCAAGGCGAAGACGTTTGGATGGGCCCCAACGGATCGGCCCCCAAGGCCAAAGTGGCAGCGCGTGAGGCCGTGGCAGACAAGGGTGGCGATACCTTGGTCATCACCAACACCGACCTGTTCGATGGTGGCTCCAAGGCCACGGTGCAGGGCACCGCGTTGCGCTGCTACTGATCTCACCCCTCCACCTCGGGCTTGAACTTCTCAGGGAAGCGCAGCCGCCCCAAGCGCTCCGCTTCCTCGATGGCCTTGAGCCTTTGCAACGGCTCAGGGATAGCCGCGGCTCGCACCAGGGCTGCCCGAATGTCAAAGGGCAAGGCGAGACTCACCTCGGGCATATTTGCAAAATTTTGCGTGTTCGTCATGGGTTCACCTGTTTGTAAAAATTTGCAGATAGCTGCTCGTGCCACGCCACTGGCGCGCCACATCTGCCACACCCCTAAAGGGTGTTGTGGCATTTGTGGCATTGGCGGCACCACGAATGCGCCACTTGTGGCAACTTGTGGCAGATGTGGCAGTAAAAATTTGCACGTTTAACGCGCTTGTTTTTGCGTGTTCGCTCATAAGACTTGCACCTCACCGCCAACAGCAGAGATCCGGTTCGACGTGATCAGGGCTTCGAGCGCCCGCATTACGAGGTTCCGGCGCCGGTCCCGCTTGCCTTCCTCGGCCGGCATCTGGTTCACCGAGGCATCGATCAGCTGGTTGGTGGTGACGGTGCCGGGCAAGTCAGTCAGCTCGATAGCCGTCTTGAGAACCACCGCCTGCCACACGCCTTTAGGCTCGGCCTTGCGCTGGGCCTTGGGCACCTGGTTGCCTGCCTTGAGCACGCAGCTGGTGATGTCGTCGCCGTCCTCGTCCTGATCCAGCACCACCGACTCCAAGGTGAACGGGAACTCTTCGCCCTCGCCGTCGCCGTCCTTCACTTTCGTGAGGGTGGCGCTGCGGTACTTGTCAGAGCGCTCGACACTGATCTCGACGTCCAGGGCGCCCTTGATACCGGACCAGCCCCGAATGCCCCGGCTGGTGTCCTTGCCTGCGTGGGCCACCAGCAGCACCATGGCGCCCGTAGCACGGTGGATCGCCTTGCAATGGGACAGTGCCCGGCCCATGTCCTCGCCGCTGTTCTCGTTGGCGCCGGGTGTGACTTGGGCCAGCGTGTCGACCACCACCACGTCCACTTTGCCCAGAGCGCGCAGCGCTGCGATCAGATCCCGAACGTCTACCTTCTCCAGCAGGTTCGGGGCGTCGCCCAGCACGTGCAGGGGTAGTGCGGACAAGTCGGTGCCGTAGTGCTCTCCGTAGGCCTTGATGCGCAAGGCAAAGCCCCCAGCACCCTCGGCACAGATGTAGGCCACGGTGCCCTGCGTCACCTTGTGATCGCGCCATGGCTGGCCCGTAGCCACGGCCATGACCATATCCAACGTGAAAAAGGACTTGCCAGCCCCCGACTCGCCATAGACCACACCCACCTCGGCCAGCGGCAGCACCTTCTTGATGGCCCACTTGGTAGCTGCGCGCACCGTGAAGTCGGCGGCCTGCTTGAACGCGAACCGCATACCTGCGGGCTTTGCTACAGAATTAATAGCTGCTTGCGCAGTATCCACGCTGGTACCATTCACTTTTGGCTCACTTTCCAGCACCTCGAAGTCGTCCAAGCTGGCCACCTTGGAAGAGGCCCGGGCCTTGGCTTTCTGGCAGTGCTCGATCCACAGGTACATCAGCGCGCGGTCTTGGTCGTGGCGCCTGTGATCCAGTGCGATCTCCATGGTGTGGGGGTTAGTGGCCAGGATGCTGAACACCTCGTCGTCCGACAGGCCTGCACCGTAGAGTGCGGTGGCCGTGGCGAAGAGCTCACGCGACCGGTCGCCCCGGTGGGTGCCCTCAGTCAGGAAGTCGCGGGCCGCATAGCCGATATCCAAATCGTCCAGCGACGGCACCAGCAGCTCGTCCAACAACTCGGGCAGAGTGAGGCTGATCACGTTGCTAGTTGCGCTGCGTTCGCGTGCGTAGCGGGCTGTCAGGCTCTCCAGCACGCCCTCGGCAGGTGCCACCACGTCCAGCGCGGACATCTTGAGCCGATTGCCGGTGACCGTCAGGAACCGGGGCTCGTTGCCGCCGTACACCTCGCAGCCCACGTCGTGGTTCGTCCAGTCAGCAGCCACCTCGCCCAAGGTGAAGATGCGCAGGCCGTTGCCGCTGGGTGACAGCTCGGTGTAGCTGCCCAGCTCTTGCACGATCTCCAGCGCCCAGGGCGCGATGGTGTTGCCATCCACGCACCGGTCCAGATCCGTGCCGACCAGACCATGCGGGCCGGTCATCACGTAGCCCACACCAGCAAAGGTGTCGGGGTTGGCTTCCATGGCCGCCACAGCAGCCTCGAAGCTCACCCAGCGCTCAGGCTTGGCAGTGGACAGGCCATAGAACGGGGCGCGTGGTGCGCAAGGTATCTTGTCCCACTTGCCACGTTTCTCGGACCAGACCGCTTTCCACGGCGCCCAGCGGGCTTGCGACTTGAGCGCTTGGGGGATGTTCTCGCCCTTGAAGGTGGGGCGCATAGGGGTAATTGTTTGGGCCATCACTCCGATGACCCCGCTCAAATCTCAGATGTCTCGAACAAGCTGCGCAGCTTGGGCTTGACCAGGCGCGCACGGGGGATGCCCGTCACCTGCTCCACTTCCTGCGCGCGGTCGGTGGACACCCACCCGCGTTTACGCCAATGGCTCACGTTCTGCTGGGTGCACCCCAGCAGCTCGGCCAGCTTCTCCTGCGATCCGGCCGCCGCGATAGCGTCAGTAATGCCGGTGGTTTGTGTCTTTTCTTCGGGTGTAGTCAAAAGAATCTCCTTGTAAAAGTCACAAGGATAAAACAAGAAACGCCTTTTAACTAGTCACATTTGTAAAAAGACTTGAAAAGCTGGCCGTTGTAGCCGATAGTGGAAAATATACAAATTGCTTTTGTACGTTGCGCGGCGCCCCGCGCTCCATAGAGAGAACAGGATTCGCCATGCAAGAAACAGAAACCAACAGCTTCGGCAAAGTGCTCAAAGCCGAACGCAAGCGCCTAGGGTGGAGCCAGCAGGAGCTGGCCGATCAGGTGGGTGTTACTCAGCAGAACGTAGGGAACTGGGAGCGTGGCGAGAACATGCCTAAGCAGGCCGCGCTGGATAAGCTGATCGAAGTGCTGGGCCCAGATTCGCCAATCGCAGCTACAAGGCTCAGGCCTGAGCTGCGCCCAGCCCACCATGCCGGGGAGACGATTACGGAGTACGCAGCTTTTAGTCGCAGACAAACCGAGTTCAATCTAGAAAAGGTGCCTCTCGTGGGTGAAGGCCGGCCCGTGCTTTTCAGAGATGCCCACCGAAAGATCCAGGCGCTGCTATCACCCGAGCTAAAAGGCAACATGGAGCGGCGGGTGTCCTACGGCCGCACCAGGTATATGGCCGACTACCTTAGTGACAGGGTGTGTATCACCATCAAGCAAATCAGTACCTCGGCGAGGGGCGCACGGGCTAGCGGCCAACCACTAGATATAGCGTTCAGACGCACCCAGAGGGATGCGCTTTTTCAGCTTACGGCGATCCGAAAGATCAACGATCACCTGCAGCTAAAGCCCAACACACTCAGTTACGTGCTGATCTACTTGGTCCCGGACGAGGAAACCGTCATGTGGCTGGATTCTTGCCGGCCATTGCTGGAAGAGGCTGCCCTGTTTGATGTGCACTTTAGGGCTGTCTCCAACATAGAAAAGATCCCGTACATCGTCAATTTCTACGAGAACTCAACCAACTCACCCGACGAAGGCATGCCCGTCGATGAAATTGACGACGAGGAATGGTTAAACAACTAGCGCAGGGCACGACAGACGTGCAGATCCCCGCGCGTCTTGGCCTTGTGATCTTCAACTCTTAACCACTGCAGGTTTTCAACCGCATCAGCCCCGCCAGCGCACAGCGGGGTGACGTGATCCACGTGGTAGCCCGGACACGGCAGCCGGTGCAGTCCCGTCGCAGGACAAGCGTGCTCTTTCACGAACGCGCGCAGCACCTTTTTATCCCTTTGGAATTTAGCGCTAGCCCCCGTGGGTATTGCGCAAGCAGCTATTAAAAATATAGCAGCTAGTCGCCGGATACCCACGCCAGAAGCCCGGTAAACGCAAACGCCAGGGACAACACCAACGGGGTCAACAAAGCTACAGACAGGAGCGAAGGCTCCCAGCCGTGGTATCGCATCTCCCCGCCCACCAAGTAAACGAACGGCAACGCGAAAAGCGGAACGCACAACAGCGCGATTCGCGGCCCCCTACCTTGCGGCGCTCGCAGCCAGCGCCTATTTCGCGTCACTTTTTCCACTTCGCCCCCTGATTTTGGTGAATCAGCAGGCTATCGCACCCCAAAAAAGATAGCAAACAAGCCAGCAACTGCGGCCCTTGTAAATCCTTTTGAGATTTCTTTTAAAAGTTTCTTGTAGAAACAAGAAAAGCCTTGTATATTTCGCAGCAACAAGGAAATACTTTTAAAAACCATGAGCCGCACAAGCATCACCCTCGCCGTCACATACATCGCCGCCCTGGTGGTGGTCGTCTTGGACCTGTTTGTGTTTCGCCCCTACTAAAAAGCAAAGGACCGCACCGTGAACTGGCAACAACTCACCGACAGCGAACTGGCCCGCCATGCGGACCTCGCTCAAGACCCATTGACCACCACCGACTTGGAGCGCGAGCTGCTGCGTCGCTTCTCCGCGCAGACCGACGCCGCTGCCGAGCTGGTGCTCATCACGGACGTGCTGGATGAATTCAACATCGACCACACCGCTACTGCCGACATCGAGCAACTGCGCGACGCCCTGCAGTTTCAGTTCGACCGCGGCGACCAAAAGAACAGCCTCGCCAACGTCCGCGCCCTGCTCGACACCCTCGCCGACTTCGACATCGACAGCCCCGAAGCCCTGCGCAAGCAGCTCGACCGCCTTTCCAAATTCGACCAAGTGATGCAGGACTTGGCCGACCCCATCACCACCCTGCAAACCCTCGTAACTACGGAGTAAGACCCATGAGCCTTGAAGCCGCAATTATTCAAAACACCGAAACCATGGAGCGCTTGATCGCTGTGTGGAACAAGTTGGCCGAAACCACCAACGCCCGCCCCGTGGTCGGCCAAGCCATTGCCGAACCCGCCAAGGTGGAAGTAAAAAAGTTGGATGTGAAGCCTGCCGCTGGCCAGCCTACTGCAACGGAAAAGACGGAGGCCGCTGCGCCCGAATCGACAACCAGCGCACCCGCCCCTGCTGCTCAATCTGCGGCGGCCGAGTCCCAAGTCTCGACTGCTGCGACGACTACCACCTACGACCAGGTGGCTAAGGCCATCACCGAGGGTGTGAAGGCTGACCGCGCCAAGGTCGTGGCCGCCCTCGCCAAGTTCGGCGCCAAGAAGGGCACCGAGCTCAAGGCCGAGCAGTACAGCGCGTTCCTCGCGGAGCTGGCATGAGCACCGGCGCCAAACCCAAGGCATCGACGATGTCCTTCAAGGTTTCCACCGCACACATGCGGACCGAGTTCAAGGGCTCGCTCGTTGGTGGCGTAGCTGCAGCCTTCTACAACGTCCCTGCCGAGGAACGCCCCCGCCTGCTGGCCGATCTGCAGCAGATCCACGAGAAGCTGACGGCCCACGAGGCTAAAGAGGGGGCTAACTAAATGGCCCACGCAACCCTCTCCCCTTCTAGCGCTGTGCGCTGGATGGCCTGCCCCGGCTCGGTGCGCTTGACCAAAGACCTGCCGGATGACAGCAGCGCCTTTGCCGACGAAGGCACCGACGCCCACGAGCTGGCCGCCCTGTGCTTGGAAACAAACACCGACGCCAAGGCCTATCTGGGCCGCATCATGGAAAAGGGCAACGCCGTCACCGACGAGATGGCGCTGGCCGTCCAGGACTACGTGGACTATGTGCGCGACGTAGTGGCCGCCACTGGTGGCGAGCTGCTGGTCGAGCAAAAGCTCTCCATCGCCCACATCACCGGCGAAGCAGGCGCCAAGGGCACCAGCGACGTGGTGATCTTGGCCGCCCCCGAGCTGATCATTGCTGACTTGAAGTTCGGCCGTGGCGTGCCCGTGGACGCCATGGACAACCCCCAGCTGCAGATCTACGCGCTGGGCGCACTGGAACAGTTCGGCCTTGCCGCTGACTTCGAGCGCGTGCGCACGGTGATCCACCAGCCCCGCCTCGGTGCGGTGTCGGAGTGGACTCAGACAGTGGAAGAGCTCAAGGCGTTCGAGGCCGAGGTGGCCAAGGCTGCCGGCGACTCCGCTCTGCCAGACGCCCCGCTGCACCCCACCGGCAAGGGCTGCAAGTTCTGCAAGGCCAAGGCCACATGCCCCGCCCTGCGTCAGGAAGTGCTGGACACGTTCGAGGCTATCAAGCCAGAGACTGCCACCACCGACCAGTTGGGCGAGGCCATGGGCAAGGCCGATCTGATCAAGGCATGGCTCAAAGCCATCCGCGCCGAGACTGAAACCAAGCTGCTGGCCGGCGTGCCGGTGGCCGGCTTCAAGCTGGTGCAGGGCAAGAAGGGTGACCGTGCCTGGTCCGACAAAGAGGCCGCCGAGGCTCTGCTCAAGACCATGCGCGTGCCGCACGACCAGATGTATGACTACTCAGTGATCAGCCCGACCACTGCCGAGAAGCTGCACAAGTCCGAAGTCATTGGCCCCCGCCAGTGGCCCAAGGTGCGGGCCCTGATCACCCAATCCGAGGGCAAGCCCTCGGTGGCCCCCGAATCCGATAAACGCCCCGCGATGGTCATGTCCGCGGTGCTGGATGACTTCACCGACGTGACCACCGCCGACGACCTTCTGTAAACCACTTGGAGCAACACCATGAAACTGAAACTCTTGAACGTTCGCCTCGCCTTCCCTCAACTCTTCGAGGCCAAGACCGTGGCCGGTGAAGGCAAGCCCGCCCACAGCGGCACCTTCCTGATCGACCCGGCTGACCCGCAGGTGAAGGCCATCAACGCGGCCATCGACGCCACCGCTAAAGAAAAGTGGGGCGCCAAGGCCGACGCCATCCTCAAGCAAGCCCGTGCTGCTGACAAGGTTTGCCTGCACAACGGCGACCTGAAAGCCACCTATGACGGCTTTCCCGGCAATCTGTTTATCAGCGCCCGCAACCCGCTGCGCCCCACCGTGGTGGACGCGGACAAGACCCCGCTCACCGAGAAAGACGGGCGGCCATACGCCGGCTGCTACGTGCACGTGGTTCTGGAGCTCTGGGCGCAGGACAACCAATACGGCAAGCGCGTCAACGCCACCCTCATGGGCGTGCAGTTCTACAAAGACGGCGACAGCTTCACTGGCGGCGGCGTCGCAAGTGAAGACGACTTTGACGACATCAGCACCGGCGCCACTGCCGACGACTTGGCGTAACAGCCGAACGCTAGGCCTCGCAGGGCAGTGCATAGCAAGGCCACGCATTTCAAAGCTACACGGATCGCGCCTTTCTCGGAGGGCGCTTTCCGAGTCACTTTGATTCAACCGCATAGCCACGCGCCGCATGGCAGGGCAGAGCATAGAAAAGCTACACGGATCGCGTCTTTACCAAAGGGCGCTTTCCGGGTCGTTTTGACCTCAGAGCGCCGCATTGCCGAGCAGTGCACAGCAGAGCAGCGCAGTGCAAAGCTATTCGGATCGCGCCTTTACCAAAGGGTGCTTTCCAAACAGCTTTAACCCAGACCGGTGTTCATCGGTCGCAACATCGAAAGAGTGAGAAATGTCCATCCAGCAAGCGCGCATCAAGATCACCGGGCTGAACTACCTGCTGCAAAACAACCCGCAGACCGTTGACCCGTTCAACAGTTTCAGCAAGGCAATGAAGGCCATCACCAGCAAGAAGAGTAACAAAACCGAGGATGACCTGATTGCCCTGGGCAACATCGAAACCGAATCCAAGCTGTACTTTGACGAGGAAGTCGGCGTCTATGTCCCCACCCGCTGGTTGACCGAGGCTATTTGCACGGGCGCCTTCGCAGTGATCAAGACCGGCAAGGACAAGATGCGCGGCGGGATCTTCGCCACCGAAGAAAAAGCCAAGCTGCAATACAAAGACATGTCCAAGGTCAAAACCATCACCGACGTGGTGATGAACCCGACCTTTCGCCATCGCGCACTGCTGCCCCAAATGGGCAAACGCATCCCCAAAGACTTCCCTATCTTCAAAGATTGGTCATTCGAGACAGGCATCGAATTTGACGACACCGTGGTGGACTTCGCAGGGTTGAAGCGCGTAGTCGAACGCACCGCCACTTATGTCGGCTTCGGCGATTTTCGCCCCACCTTCGGCCGCGCCGTTGCTGAGGTGACCAATGCCTAAAGGTGCAGTAGCCCGCGATCTGCTCGACGGCCTTAACTCGCGCGGCCTGTTGGAGTACGGCAGTGCGATCCCCACCACCCTGGTGCATGAGCTGCTGGGCTTGGAAATGCCAGAGCAAGCACCCAAAGCCGTCTACGACCGGCTGGCCATGGCCGAGCTGGCTGCCATCGACTTCTGCCGCAATGCCCTTCTGAGCCAAGGCAAGTATCTGGCAGGCACCTCTACCGGTTACCGCGTACTGCTGCCCAGCGAAAACAAGGGTCAGATCGACTCGTACATGGCGAGTGCAGACCGCAAGTTGTCCCGCGCGCTGCGCTTAAGCCGTAGCACTCCCGTCACCGCTGGCGTTCGCAGCGACCAGACCGAGGTGCGCATCCACATGAAAAAGCAGCACCTGCAGGACGCGCGATGACCACCAAGCTCTGGCTCGACCTCGAAACCTATTCCGAGGTGCCCATCACCAACGGCACACATTCCTATGCGGCCGGCGCCGAGATCATGCTGTTTGCCTGGGCACTGGACGACGCCCCGGTGAACGTGTGGGATTGCGCAGCTGAGATAGTGGTGCCCGAAGCCCTTGCCGTAGCTCTCGAAGATCCGGACGTAGAGGTGTGGGCACACAACAGCGGTTTCGACCGCACGGTGCTGCGCCACGCCATGGCGCAAGAGTGCCCACCCATCCCTCGCTGGCGCGACACCATGGTGCAAGCCCTGAGCCACGGCCTGCCCGGTGCGCTGGGCGTGCTGTGCGACATCCTCAAGGTGCCCACCGACTTGGCCAAGGACAAAGAGGGCAAGCAGCTGGTGCAACTGTTCTGCAAGCCGCGCCCAGCTACCAGCAAGATCCGACGCGCCACCCGCGAGACTCACCCCGCTGAGTGGGCCAAGTTCGTGGAGTACGCACGGCTGGACATCGTGGCCATGCGCGAGGTGCACAAGCGCCTGCCGCTATGGAACTACCAAGGCACCGAGCTGGCACTCTGGCATCTCGACCAGGCCATCAACGACCGGGGCGTGGCCATCGACATGACGCTGGTGCATGCCGCCATCGCTGCGGTGGACGCTGCCCAGAAGGATCTGGCCGAGCGCACCGTGGCGGCCACCGACGGCCAGGTGTCCAGCACCACCAAGCGCGACGCCCTGATGCTGCACATCCTTGAGTCCTACGGTGTGGATCTGCCCGACTTGCAGATGTCCACCATCGAGCGCAGGCTGGCCGACCCGGATCTGCCCCAAGCGCTCAAGGATCTGCTGGCTATCCGCTTGCAAGCGTCCACCACCAGCACCAGCAAGTACAAAGCGCTGCTCAAGGGCACCAGCACCGACGGCCGCCTGCGTGGCACCCTGCAATTCAACGGTGCAGCTCGCACCGGGCGCTGGGCCGGTCGCCTGTTCCAGCCCCAGAACCTTGTACGGGGGACCATGAGCCAGCCCCAAGTGTTGGCCGCTATCGACTCTCTCAAGGCTGGTGCCGCTGATCTGGTGTTCGATAACGTGATGGAGGTGATATCCAACTGCACCCGCGGCTGCATCATCGCCCCACCCGGCAAGAAGCTGGTGGTGGCCGACTTGTCCAACATTGAGGGCCGCGACCAGGCATGGCTGGCCGGCGAGGCTTGGAAGCTCAAGGCCTTCCGCGCGTTCGATGCAGGCACCGGCTTCGACCTCTACAAGCTGGCCTATAGCAAGAGCTTTGGCGTAGACCCCGCCAAGGTGACCAAGGACCAGCGCCAAGTGGGCAAGGTGCAGGAGCTGGCGCTGGGCTACGAGGGCGGTGTCGGTGCGTTCGTTACCTTTGCCGCTGCGTATGGCATCGACTTAGAAGAGCTGGCCACCAAGGTGCTGCCGGTTGCACCAGGTTGGGCCGTGGACGAGGCCAGCGGATTCTTCGAGTGGACCGAGAAGCAAAAGCGCGAAACCTTTGGCCTCTCCCGCGATGCGTTCGTGGCCTGCGATGCGATTAAACGCGGCTGGCGCAACGCCCATCCCGAGATCGCCATGCACTGGTCCGAGCTCAAGGAGGTAACGGCCCAAGCTATCGACCACCCGGGCACCACGTTCGCCTGCCGCAAGGTGAAGATCCGGCGCGATGGCAACTGGCTGCGCATCGGCCTGCCCTCGGGCCGCGCGCTGTGCTACCCCTCGCCCCAGATGGTGGACGGGACCATCACCTACATGGGTATGAACCAGTACACCCGCAAATGGAGCCGCCTCAAGACCTACGGCGGCAAGCTGTTCGAGAACATTTGCCAAGCCGTCGCCCGCGATGTGATGACGGCCAACATGCCCCTGATCGAGCAGGCCGGTTACCAGATCGTGCTGTCTGTGCACGACGAACTGATCACCGAAGCCCCCGACTCCCCCGAGTTCAACGCTGAACACCTGAGCAGTCTGCTGGCTGCTAACCCGCCCTGGGCGCCCGACATGCCGCTGGCTGCTGCTGGCTTTGAAACCCCTCGCTACAAAAAGGACTAGACCCGTGAAATTCGTTTACTTCTACAAGTTCTATCGACGCATCGGCTTCCCCGTGATGCGGGCCATTCGCCGCGCTTGGAGCATGAGCCATGCGTGAGTCCACCATCGAGAACCACCTCGTTCAGCGCGTCAAGGATCTGGGCGGTGAAGTGCGTAAAGTCAAATGGATCGGCCGCCACGGTGCGCCCGACCGGCTGGTGATGCTGCCCGCCGAGCTGAAGGACGGCCGGGCCACCTCACCGGCCTACCGCACCCTCTGGGTAGAGCTCAAGGCACCGGGCGAGAAAGCCAAACCCCACCAAGTGCGCGAGCACGACCGCATGCGCGCAATGGGCCAGCGCGTGCTGGTGATCAACAGCATCGACGGTGTGGAGGGCATGCTGGTATGAAGTGCCTCGAAACCCGCAAGCGCAACGGCATGAAGTGGCGCCGCTACCGCACCGACGACGGCCGTATCGTCACCACGCTGGAGGTGCCCGAGTCCGTCCTGCGCGGAGCAGCACCCGCCGACCGTTTGGCCGCACGACTGGCAGCATGGGAGCGGGGCCAAGCCCAGCGCGCACGCCGCCATGCTGTACTCCAACGCATCGCCGAGGGCGTCAAGCCCCTGGCAATCGCCCACGAGCTGGGACTGAGCACCCGCGAAGTGCAACGCATCAAGCGAGTGCGCCATGCGTAAAGCGTTCACCCCCCGCCCCTACCAGACCATGATCCGCGATCACATCCTGGACATGCCGCGCTCCGCTATCTGGGCCGGCATGGGCATGGGTAAGACCACCAGCACGTTCAATGCGCTGGATGTCGTGACGCTGGTGGAGAGCGACCCGATTCTGGTGCTGGCCCCGCTGCGCGTGGCGCGGTCCACATGGCCCGACGAGGCCAGCAAGTGGCAGCACCTGCACGGCATGAGCGTGATGCCCATCGTCGGCACCGAGGCCGAACGACGCGCCGCCATCCGGCTGGACGCGCAGGTGTACACCACCAACTACGAGAATCTGGAATGGCTCGTTAACTACTGGGGCGACCGCTGGCCCTACCGCACCGTAGTCGCCGACGAGGCCACCAAGCTCAAGAGCTTCCGGCTTCGCCAGGGTGGCAAACGTGCGCAGGCTCTGGGCAAGGTGGCACACACCAAGATCAAGCGCTTTGTGGAGCTCACCGGCACACCCAGCCCCAACGGCCTCATCGATTTATGGGGGCAAATCTGGTTCTTGGATGCTGGCCAGCGCTTGGGCCGCACCTTCCAAGCCTTCAAAGACCGGTGGTTTCAGGCCAGCCCCGACGGCTTTGGCGTCAAGCCCCTGCCCTTCGCGCAAGAGCAGATTCAGGACCGGCTGCGCGATCTGTGCCTGACGGTGGACGCAAAGGATTGGTTCGACCTCAAGGAGCCCATCGTCAACAACATCTATGTGGATATGCCCATGCGTGCGCGCAAGCACTACGCGGAGATGGAAAAAGAGATGTTCACTCGGCTGGACGAGCACGAGGTCGAAGCCTTTGGCGCAGCGGCAAAAACCATCAAGTGCCTGCAAATCGCCAATGGCGCGGCCTACGTGGGCGACGGTAATACCGAATGGAAAGACCTGCACGACGAGAAGCTGCTGGCATTGGAGTCCATTGTCGAAGAGTCGGGCGGCACGCCCGTGCTGGTGGCCTACCACTTCAAGAGTGATCTGGCCCGCCTGCAGCGCGCGTTCCCCAAGGGCCGGGTGCTCGACGCCGACCCCAAGACCATCAAGGACTGGAACGCCGGGAAGATCCCCGTCCTGTTCGCCCACCCAGCCAGCGCCGGCCACGGCCTGAACTTGCAGGACGGCGGGAACATCCTGGTGTATTTCAGCCACTGGTGGAACCTAGAGGAACGCATGCAGATTCTGGAGCGCATCGGCCCCACCCGCCAGATGCAAGCCGGATATGACCGCCCTGTTTTCGTCCATAACTTGATAGCTCGGGATACCGTTGACGAGCTAGTCATGGCCCGCATAGAAACCAAGCGCGAGGTGCAGGACATCTTGCTGGACGCAATGAAACGTAAAGGAGTGAAGTGATGACCATAACGAACGAAAGCACCACCCCCTTGCGGGGATGGCCACATGCCGACTCCTGCCGCCCCCGGCCTAGCGATGACACCGCGGACTCCACGCAGCCAAGTGAGGCCAGTGTGAACACCAAAGCCGTGCGAAAGCTGGCTGACGATTTGGACGCTGAATTTACTCAAGGACGAATCAGCAATCACAACGGAAGAAAGGCAGCGGCTGAAATCCGCCTGCTGATAGACCGGCTGGAGAAGGCTGAGAAAGATGCGGCAAGGCTGGATTGGTTGGAGAAGCACGACAAGCGCTACTACAACTACGACAAGATCAGTTGCATTGTTGGCAGTGGCTTTTCCCACGGATTTATCAGCGAGGGGGTTAACTCCACGCTGCGCGATGCAATCGACACCGCAATGGAGGCAAGCAAATGACCGACCTAATGAAACTGCACGATGAGGCGGTGGCCGCTGCGCTAGACGTTGCCGCACGAAGTCTGGGTGATCGAGACAACAAGACCCGAGCCGCCCTGCAATCAGCTATTGAGGCGCTGCAATCAGAGAACGCAGAGCACAAAGAAAACGCCATGCGCAATGCACGGCAGGCAGTAGCGTTTCGAGCAGAGCGCGACCAGTTGCAAGCTAAGGTGGACGCTATGAGCAAGGGGGAGGCGGTGGCTGGCACCGTTGAAATTTTGCTTGAGGCCGCCGAAGTGCTGGATAAGGTGCGAAGTCAATGCGATGACGCATGGGAGCGCTTCGGTCTGCGAGATTATTTGCCAGATGAATTGCACGGCACTGCGCTAATCGTTCGTGACGCAGCACCCAAGGCGTGGGCGATTTTCACAGCGGATGGCAACGCCCGTATGTGGTCAACCTACCGGCCGCACGTGCAAAAGTTGGCAGTCGCCGAAGGCCTAAAGATCACAGCCCTCTACGCCGAGATGCCGGTGCCAGCGCGGGCCGATGTCTCCCTCACCAATGAAGGAGACATGCCGCAAGCGCAAGGGGGTGGAGTAATTCGCTACCACACGCACTACCCGAGCGGACCAAACGATGGCACGCGGCGCGTTGGTGGGTGGTCTTACATCGACGCAAGCCAAGCTAAGTTTTATGCGGATGCTCTGGCGAGTGCCGATTGCGTGGAGCGCTTTGAGCCAGTGCAGCCGTTAAAGGTCACAGACCTTGGGCGCTATGCGCTGGAGCCGCATGCGCCCAAAGGAGTCAAGTCGTGAACCAAACCCCGACCAACGCCCTAGGCCAGCCAGCCCCCGGACGCACAGACTTCTCGCAATGGACCCGGCAAGGCCTTGAGCAGTTTGCGCGACAGGCCGCTGACGAGAACCTGGTGCTGCGTGAAAACCTCAAAGCCGTGCATGAAGCATGGCGCAAGCTGGTTAAGGAGAAACCGAATGTCTGACCTTTTCCTCACCGAGCTGGAGGTGGAAGAGCTCACCGGCTACGTGCAGGCGGCCAAACAGGTGGCGCACCTCAAGGCGCAAAAGATCCCGTTCCACACCAACCGCTGCGGCCAGCCCCGGGTGGCCCGTGCGGTGTTGGAGGGTGGCCGCCAACCGGCCGCCCCCAAGAAGTCCAAAGAATGGAGTCCAGCATGGGCCGCAAACCTACCCGGAACCTGAACCTGCCCACCCGCATGCGGGCGCGGGTGCGTAACGGCACGACCTACTACTTCTATGACGCGGGCGGCAAGCCCCGCAAAGAGGTAGCGCTGGGCACCGACTACGTGCTGGCAGTGCGCAAGTGGGGTGAGCTGCACCAGGCAGCCCCTACGGTGGCGATCACCGTGGGCTGGGCCATTGCCAAGTATCTGGCGAGCCCGCAGTTTGAAGAGGTGGGACTGGGCACGCAGGCCGACTATCGCTATGCACTGGAGAAGCTGCTCACGGCTTTCGGCGACGCGCCCATGGACGCAGTGAAGCCCAGCCATGTGCAGCTTTATCTGGATCAGCGCACTGCGGGCAATGCCGATCTGAAAGGCAGCCGCCACCGGGCGCTGCGCGAGAAGGCCGTGATGTCTATGCTGTACTCGTGGGCGCAGGCCCGAGACTTCTGCACCACCAACCCGGTGGCCCTGATCAAGACCAAGCGCCTGCCGGGGCGCAAGAACGTCTATATCGAGGATGACATGCTGGAGTCGGTCTACAAGGTGGCCAGCCCCGCCCTGCGCGATGCCATCGACTTGGCGTTCTACACCGGCCAGCGCCCGGGTGATGTGCTGCAGATGTCCGAGACCGACATCCGCGACGGGGTGCTCACCTTCGGCCAAGACAAGACGGGCAGGCCCATGCGCATCGCGGTGCAGGGGGATCTGGCCAAGCTGGTGGAGCGCATGCTGGAGCGCAAGCGCAAGTTCGCAGTGCGCCCGTTGCAGCTGCTGGTGGACGAGCTGGGCAAACCTATGACCAAGCCCAAGCTGCGCACCCGGTTCGAGGCTGCGCGCGAGAAGGCCGGTATCGACGGGGCTGCGTTCCAGTTCAGGGATCTACGCAGGAAAGCCGCGGCCGATCTGCGCGACCAGGTGAACATCGAAGCCAGCCAGCAACTGCTCGGCCATTCAAGCGTCACCATGACAGAACACTATGCCGGGGGCAAAGCGCGTAAAGTCACGGCCATGCCGAAGAAGGGAATCCAATGAAAACAGATCGGAAGCTGCTGGAGCTGGCAGCCAAGGCCGCGGGGTGGGTGTCGTGGGACTGGCTAGGTGGCGACGACGTGCTGAATGTGTACGACGCGGACGGAAGGCACGACAATTTCGCACCGCACACCGATGACGGCGAGGCCTTGCGGCTGGCCGTAGCCATGTACTTCGACGTTAGCGTGGACAGGCACGAGGGCCGCGTCTACGTCACTCACACCGGTGCCCCGTGGGCCGAAGGCGTGCCGCTGGGTGATGACCCGAACGCGGCAACGCGCCGCGCAATCGTTCTAGCAGCAGCAGCTATCGGTGAGGGGATCTAATTTCCTCAAAATCGCTTGTAACCCATATTCTGCGTGGGTCATCGATTTTGTAAACGCGGAAGTAAAACACCCCGCAAAGCCGCATGAATCCTAGAGAGTGCCAGAGTTTCAGGTACTAGCGAGTAACATCGTGGAGGTTCGAGTCCTCTTCTGGGCACCACCGAATATACAGGTGGAAAGTTGAAAGTAGCCGCTAACAAGCGGCTTTTTTCATTTCCGCAATTGGTTTCTATTTCCGCAATTCAAAGCACTTGGATCTCGGCCTCGCGTCGGATCGTCAGGCCTCTGAGCACCCGGCCCCCCGCCTTGTTCCACTTGCGCAGTTCGTCGGGCACCGCGTCCCAATCGTCTTCGTTCACCCGCTTACGCAGGGTGCTGGTGCGCAACTTCCCTGATCCAAGATTGAACGTCCAGTCGATCAGTGCAGCCACACGGCCGGGGGTTTCGAGGTGCAACCGAGGGCACCACTTCAACACCGCAGGCAGGTAGACCCTGCGGATCATCCACACCAGCAAGGCCTCGGCCCGTTGTCGGGTGATTGGTGCATCGCGCAGGGTGACCGGCGTGCCGTCTTCGTAGTAGGTGGCGCCGTAGCCAATCGTGGGCACGCCAGCTGGGCACAAGTACGGGGTCAGATATAGCCCCTCGAACCTGCGCGCCAGATTTGCCGCGATGGCCACCGCGTCCATCACTTACCCCGCTTGGCGAGGCGACGGTCGGCGAGGTATAGACCCAAGGCCGCGAAGCAAACCGCCGCCGTGTTCTCCGACATGATGAAGGCTCCGATCTCGGCGAGCGTCAGCATGACCACCGACCACGTGGCCACAGCCGGGGTGATGGCGGCGTTCCAGCCGTCGATCAAGCGTAGGCCAGTCTGCCGACCTACGCGCTTGACGCCCTCACCGAAGGTATCCGCGTCGATCCGCTCAAGGTCGGCCTCGGCCTGAACCTGAATAGTCTTAACACCCAGCTCGGCCTGCACCCGGATGGCTTCAATGTTGCGGGCGTGGGCTGCCGCGTCCAGCTCGGCGCCGACACGCATGCGCTCGACCTCGAACTGATGGTCTTGCTTCTTGGTCACCCAAGCAGCGAGCTCGCCCCAGATCATGCGAAACGCAGAGCCACCGAGGAAGGAAAGGATCGAGGTCAGCATCTCAACCCCCTATCAAAACGAGTTTGACCAGTGCAGCACCCATCATGCCCAGGCCACCGAGCACACCCATGACCACCCAGGTGCGCAGCTCCTTGAGTCCGGGCAGTGTGATCTCGATGACCGACAGCCGTTTGTCCAGGTTGTCGGGCATGGCCATCTCGCACTTGCGGATTCGGGACTCGTGATCCTGAAAGGTCTGGGCGCCCATAGCCAGCCGGTCACCGGTAGCTTGCTGCCGCTCTTCGATACGCACCAAGCTACTCATCGCGTCGATGAGCTTGTCCAGTTTCTGGTCCATGTTGTCTACTACACCCTCAACGCGGGCGTGTCTTTGCTCTACCGCGGCAATACGCTCGGCAAGGGCTTGTTGCTCAAATACCTGTCGATCCATACTGCACGGCCTTTATGTGTTTCCCTGTGGGTGACACCCGGTTTATCTTGAGCGCGATCTGCCATAGCAGCGCGTGATCTGGGTGTTTCGTTTCGCGACATAGCCGCTCTAGTGTGTGGCTGATGGTGAGCTCGTAGGGTTTCGGCCACCCGTACATGAGCGCCCAAGTGGTGTGCGCGATCACCACGTCCACAACCCAAGCCACCAGTGCAAGCGGCAGCAAATACCAGTACCGCCACGGGTTGGACTCCCACAGCAGTGCAGGCTTGAGCAGGAGCAGAAGAATGTCGATCATGCGTCCACCTGTGCAAAGGCCGTGGCCAGCGAGGGGGCTGCACCTATGGCCGTCAGCGCAATGGCCTGATACCGGGCAAACAACACCGCCTCCACGGCTCCGGGCGTGTCGGGCAAGTCTTTGGTGATGTCAAGCAGAGCACCCGCAGCTGTGTCACAAGCCTCGGCAAGAGCCGCCTCACCCCGGCGGCTGGCTCGGCCAGCAATGCCCGCCAAGCGGTCCAGAACTTGCTCGCGCACAGCGCGCACGGCCTGCTTTTTGGCGTCGATTAGCAGCGCGGGTGCGGGGGCCTCAACAGGCTCAGGGGTGTTGCCCTCTTCAAGCCACGCCAGGTAAGCGGGGTTTGTGTCAGGGTCTACAAACGCGCCGCTCTCAATGTGTTGCGGCCACCCTTGAGTCAGTCGGTAGTTCATCAATACACCTCTGCGTCTGCTGTAAAGTGACCACGCACCCACTGACCAGCAGGAACACCATTCAGGCGTAGGTTCGCACCTTGTCGATTGGCATTTAAGAAGGTGAGGCCCACATCAAGCGCATCACTAGAACTACGCCAAGCAAGGTTCCCCCATGCCTGGGTGGGGTTTCGCGGCGTGACGTCTGGCACTCTGTCCATTTCTTCTTCAAAGCGCAAACTTACAGGGCAATCCGCAGGGGATGCGCTCGTGTTGACTTGGCTGTAAATAGCGCCGTTATCGCCAGGCGAGGTGCCCAAAGGGCCGTCAAAGGATTTGTAAAAAAATCGTTTGCAAAGGCGAAGCTCGTCAGCAGGGAAACGGTGCTCAAACGCAGTAGCAACGGTGCCAAACTCAAGTTGCACCTCCGATGCTGTGCCGCCGATCAGCCGGATAGTTGCGTCTGTATTTACTGGAAGCGTGAAAACTTCACCTTTGGTTCTTGCAGTTCCGTTAACGGTTGCGGTTGCTGTTCCGACCCAGTTCAGCACATAGCTACCGCCTCGGATGTTGTAACCCCTGATAACCTGCTCAACCCCTCCAGCGGGTGCGGTGACAATTCGCCCGATACCAGAAGCGACAAAGGTAATCGACTGACCGGACACAACCACGCGCCAGCGATCTAGGGTGTACTTATTTGCGCCTGTAGTAGCGGTTCCAGATACATACCCCCACTCATTTACGCTGAAGTTGCCATTGATGAGCAGATTCCGAAAACCGCCCAGCGGCCCGCCGTTGGTGGAAACAAGCGAGTTCAGGCTTGTAATATCAGCGTTCGCACCAGATGCCGCTGCACCAATCGCCAAACGCGCAGCCGCCGCGTTTGCCGCGGCGAATACCGCACGGCCCACTGCCGTCGCGCCCAGTGCAGTCTGAGCCGCCACTTCGTCTACGGCGGCCACCACGTTCGCCATGAAAGTAGAGACGGATGCGCTGGCAGCCCCCACAAAGTTCTGCAACGCGGTGCCTGCAGCATTCCACCCAAGCAACCCCAACGGTGTCGGATTAGGTAGCGATCCACTTGCGCCCGAGCTGATACCGAACGTCAGCACCCGGCTGAGTTTCTCGGCCAGCTGCTGGATCTGGATGGTGGCGCGGTCCAGCGCGTCGTTGATAACCTTGGGGTAAAAGCCGCCCAAGTTGGTCAGATCCGTGCCCTGCGTGTTCTCGATCTGGGTGGTCAAAGTCACCGTGGTGCCAGTCGCATGGGCTGTCACCAGCGTGAGCGTGCCGCCCGGCATGGCGTCCTGATCAGCATTCAGGCTCACCGTGTAATCGGTGCCCAAGGTGAGCGCGGTTTCTGCGCCCGTAGCAGTGACGGCTTTTACCGCCAGCACGTCGGCCGCCGTGAAAACCTTGAATTCAAAGGGCAAGGCTACCGATAGCCCGTTGCCGGGGTATGGGCCTGCCTTGCGGATAGTGCTGCTGATAGTCACGCGCGGGTACTCCTTGGGCTGTGCGCATGGTCGCGCGAACCCAAGGCCTTACGCGCACCTTATGGCTCTTGGTAGCCGGTGAGTAGCACCCCGGGGTTCTCCGTTTTGCCGTCCACCAGCGCCTGCGCCCCGGTGATGGTGCGGTTAATCTGTGCGGCCGGCAGGCGCAGCAGGTCGCCCGCTGCGTTCACCACCGCCTTGCGCAGCCCGTCGTCCATCTCGCCCTGCTTGGCTTGCAGTGCCAGCTTGTAGGCGTCCACGATCATGCGCACACCCGCAGGGCCTTGGTAGCCTCCCGCGTATTGCTGGGTGCCGGTGGCTGCTTGCACTGCCGCAGTGAACTCGCGCACGCCCACCATCAAGCCCATCAAGAAACTGAGCTGTTCGCCGGCCAGCTTCTTGAGAATACTCTCAGGGTCTTCCCAATCACCAGAGTCGCCGGCCGTCATCGCGTCCTTGAGGATCGCGCCCAGGATGGCGGGCACGGTGAACAGCAGCAGGTAGTCGGCGGCCAGTTTGGCCTTGTTGTCGGCCGTCATGGTCTGCCCCACCCCCAAGTTCAGCGCGGTGTTGAAGAACGAATAAAACACGGTGAACAGCTTGGACACCGGGCCGCCGCGCTCGATGGCGCTCAAGTCCTTGATGGTGCCGCTGCCCTGCGCGTCGATCACGGCCTGGTCGGCCAAGGCCACCGCGCGGTTTTCGTCGTTGCCCTCAGCCACGGCCTTCTCGTAGGCACCCCACCATGTCGGGGTGTCCACCAGTTGCTGGGCGCGCATCATCAGGAAGTAGGCCGATGCGTCAATGGCCGCACGGGTTTTGCTCACGCCTTTGACCTGGCTTCGCACCTCGGCGATCTCGCGCAAGCGGGTCAACGCACGGGTGCGCATGAACTCGCTCTTTTCGTTGATCTCGTCCACTGTCTCCAGCGGGGAGCCCACGGCCTTGCTGATGCCCTTGCCCACCCACTTCGGCCCGATGCGCACGATGCTCTGGGTCAGGCCCAGCGGCTGCATCAAGGCAGACATCACGTTCAAGCCCAAGCCCGACACGCTCACGCCTTGGCGCAGCCATGCTGCTGCAGTTTCCCCTGCGTTCTGGGCACCACGGTCGCCGGTAGCGTTGTCTTCCACCCAGCTCTTGAATTGACGCACCACGTCCGGGCCGTAGCTGTTGCGGATCGCACCATCCACTGCCTTGTTCTTCAGCAGCTTGTTGGTGTCGATCAGCCATTCGTGCCACGTCAGATCGTGAATCACCTCTTGCACGCCGTTGTAAATGCCATCCAGCGAGTACAGCAGCGGGCGGCCGGTGACCTCTTCCGCGCGGGCCTTGGTGAACGACCGGCGCGTGGTGGCGCTGGTGTAGGCGCCCTTGAGCTGCTGCCGTGCGGCCTCGGCGTCGGCGTGCTCTTCGGCCCGCACGCTGGCCCGGGTGTCGTACTTCACAGGATAGTAGCCACCGCGCAGCACTCCGAACGGGGTTTGCACCGGTACGGGCTCCACCCAGTTGGGTTCCTTGCCGTAGATCCGGCGCTCTTTGGCCGCGATCTGGGGGCGGTATGTCTCGAAGTGATCCCACACCGCTTGCACGAATTGCCAGTCGGCAGCGCTCAAGCTGTCCAGCACGGGCCGGATCTGGTCGATAGTCCAGCCTTCACCACCCAGCAGGCGCTGCTCGTTGCCCTTGTTGCCCATGTTCAGGGCGATGGCCAGGCGGGCCTCCTTGTTCAGGCTGCGCTTGATGGTCGGGAAGAATTGCCCCTTGCCGCCCATCTCGCCCTCTTTCAGCACTGGCGCCACCAGCTTGGCCAGCTCCTTGGTGGCCTTCTCGCGCATCACCACCTCGGTGTCGCCTGCGATGTTGGCCGTGCGGATCAGGTACTCCCACACCGCCCCGCCGTCCTTGCCGCCGTCCATCACGCGCGCCCATGTGGCCACCTTGATGTGTGAGGCCCAGAAGTTCTTTAGGCTCTGCAATGCCAGCGCTGGCAAGGTGTTGGGTGTGCGGGTGTCAGCCGTGCGGCCCTTGGCGTTCTCGTCGATGCTGGTGGTGATCTCAGCCACCGCTGCCGCGAAGTCCCGATTCTCCTGCGCGGTCAGCAGCTTGCCCTTGAGTCGGCCCAAGTGCTCGATCTGCTTGATGGTGTCGTACAGGCCGCGCACCTCTTCCACCGTCATGTCCTTGACCGACTTGCGGTATGCCTCTTGCAACAAGCCCTCGGGGATCTCAGGCTCCAGCCCCTGCTCGCGCTGAGACTCCACCCACTGCACCAGGCTCTTGCGCTTGTCGATGGCTTTGAGGCTGGTGGCCTTGCGCAGATCGAAGCGCTCCAGCAGCGCGTGGATCTGGTCGGCATAGTCAGCATCCAGCGCGGGGCTGGTTTTGTCGAACTTCTTGAAGTAGTCCAGCGCCTTGGTCACGTCGTCCTGCGCTTGGTATGCGGCTTTGGTGGCGTACAGGTTGATCAGCTGGTTGCGCTTGTGCTGGGTCTGTTTCGCCAAGTCCCCGCTGGCCTTGATCGCGGCCTTAGCAGCACGGGCCTCAGCGGCTGCGTACTGGTGGGGGCGCACCTCGCGCACCTTCAAGCGGGCAATGATCTCGGTGGCGTACTCGCGCGCAGCTCGGGCGAGCACGTCCACGGTGTGCCGTTTTCCGGGCACTTTCTCGCGCACACTGCTGGCTTTCTCCAGCGCTGCGAGCTCGGTGGCCACGAACTTGACGCGGGCCTCGTTGTGGATGGCAGCGTCCGCTGCGCGCTCCAGCCCTGCGGGTGTAGCCAGATCCCCGTGCTCTTCCAGCATGCGCTGGTCGGTCATACCCTCGATCACCGACTTGGGTGGCTCGGCGTCGGCCAGTGCGCGCACCAGCTCGTCGCCAGAGCTGAACTCAAACAGTTCGGCCACCACGTCGGCGTCCAGCCCGGCGTCGTCGCTGGTCATGCGCAGCTTGGACAGCTTGCGCCAGATCGCGGTGTCGTCGGTCCCGTACATGCGCCGCAAGTCGTCAGTGCGCAGCTTGCCGAATCCCACCTCGGGCAGATCCGGCAGGTTCTGGGGTGCGTCACCGTAGGCTGCAGCCATGTCGCGGCTGATCGAGTAGCGATCTGTGCCGCGTCGCTGGTCGTCGAACAGTTCCTCGAACTTGGCGAGGTCAGCACTGCCGTTCTCGTCGGGCAGCATGTAGCCGTACTCCACCAAGCGCTCGGCCATGGCGTCCAAGCTCAGGCCGTCGGTCTTGCGCACCACCGGGGCGCCAAACACACCAGAGTCCAGTTTTTCCTTCTCGTCCAGCCCCCACTGGCTTTTAACCTGCGCGCGGTCCAGCCCGCCCAGCTTGGCAATGGCGGTGAATAGGTTGTCCACCTCGGGGTTGATCCCTTTGGCATTGCCCACCGGCTTGGTGCCCTCTACCTTGTCCTGCTGCTTGCTGGTGAGGAACACCCACGCCCGGTATAGGGGCTGGCTCAGTACGTCGGCGCGCACGTCGGCCTCGATGTTCTTGCGCAGGGCGTTGTGCTGTTTTTGCAGCTGCTTGAGCTTACGGCTGCGGGCGTTGCGCAGCCATTGCATATCCCGCAGGCCCTTGCCCTGCAGCTCCTGAATGGCATCCTGCGTGGCTTGGGTGCCTTGGTCGTGGTAGGCCTTGAACTCGTCCAGAGTCATGCCGCCCTGCTCGGGTGTCTGGAACAGCGGGCCCATGCTGCGCGCTGCCTCGGCCTCTTGGATCTGCTCGGTGGTGGCGGTCATGCGGTCCATGACTGCGCGCACCTCGTCAGTGAGCTCCACGTCCAGCGTGTCGCCAATCAGGGAATCCTTGATGGTGCGGTACACATTCACCAGCCACGCGCGGAAGGTCTGGAACATGCGGGTGAGCTCCAAGCTGGGGCTCTTACCCTCGAACGCATAGGCCTCGAAGCCTCGCGCCCATTTCTCGTGATGTGGCCGTTTCTGCTCCACACCCATCAGAGCCCACTGATCCAGTGCGCTCAGGTCTTGATCCCCGGCCACACCCATCCAGCGCAGGGTGGTGTTCATGTCGTCCAGGATCGAGCGCTCGCCCGCCCCCACCTGCTCGCCCGCGGCGATGCGCGCAGCGATGCGATTGGCCAGATCCGTCTGCACTTCTAGAAAGAAGTGCCCACTCTCGTGGATAAAGGTGGACAGGTCAGCCCCTTTAAGCAAGCTAATGATGCTGGCCTGTTGGGTGATGTCGTTGCCGAATGCGATCTGCCCGCGGGCTTCTTGAAAGAACAAGTTGCCGAACTCGCCGATCTTGGCGGCGCGGTCGGCATCGTCGCCCTTCTTGTAGGTGCGGATGTCAGTCACGCCCCGGGCGTTCAGGGCTTCGAGCACCTTGGGGTCCACGCCCTCGGGCACCACTGCGCCCTTGAACTCGGCCAGATCCACGTCGCGCAGGATCTTGGCCTCGAAGTATTCCGTCGGCAGGTTTTTGAGCTTGGTCAGGAACTCGGCGACTTGCTGGGCGGCATTGTCGGGCGGTGTCGCACCGTCGCGGTAGTCGGCCATCGCGCGCTGGATGGCACGGGTGGCGCCCAGCTTGGCAGCGTCTTCCATCACCTCAATAGCCTGATCCAGCGATAGGCCCAGCATGTCGGAGATGGCCACCATCTCGGCGTCCACTTCGGTCTTGACTTTCCCAAACGCGGCTCGATCCATCAGCCGGTTCTTGGCCTTGCGGATCTGGTCGATGCTCTTGAACTGCGGGGTGAACTTGGCGCGCAGGGAGCCCACTCCGTAGTTGAAGTTCTCACCGCCACGCA
>Ga0181343_1000088_pt1 | contig 42082 bp, 58 predicted proteins | sample Su13VDMLBSD_FD_130110 | JGI IMG/M metagenome (GOLD analysis project Ga0181343, IMG submission 130110) | Freshwater viral communities from Lake Michigan, USA - Su13.VD.MLB.S.D | ecosystem: Environmental > Aquatic > Freshwater > Lake | place: USA: Michigan | collected 2013-07-15
ACGTGCATCCTCAGCCTTGAGGCGCTTGTAGGCGAGTTCGGTCTCTGACTGTGCGCCGAGCTTGAGTGTGGCGACACGGGTCTTGAGCCATGAGATACGGAGCTTAGCCTCGTCAGTGTTCTGCTTCTCAAGGTCAGCGAGGTGCTCGCTGATGTCCTTGATGCCGATGACGCGAGTCTCCTTGTCAGTAGTGATGATTTTCTCGCACGTACCGAGGTGCTCCATGCGGAGTGTCTTGAATGAGATGCCTTCGCCTGCCTCTACTACCGTAGCGCCAGTAATCTTGGCGAAGTCCTCGGTGATGAGGTCCTTCCAGAGGGTAGGGGCCTTGATGATGAGAGTCTTGAAACCTCCCTGGAGATGCGTAGCAGCGAGACGGTTCGCAACACTGAGGTCGATGTCATCAGCCCAGATGACCAGTTCGTTCTTCCCCAGCTGCTTTACAGCCATCATGATTGGCTCAATCTCCTCAACGCTCTGAATCTTGTCCTTAGCGATGACGATGAATGGCTTCTTGTAGATGGCCTTGCCTGGCTGCGTGCTTGAGTATTGTCCCAGCCAGCCTGCATTACGCAGACGTACTCCTTCCTGGACCTCGTAGAACGTGGTCGGCAGGTTGGAGTTATCGAGTTCGATGATGCCATCCTTCCCGATTTCCTTGTAGATGTCCTGGAACATCTTACCCATCTCTTCGCTCTCGGCTGAGATGGTTGCTACCTGAAGGATTTCTTCAGCGGTGATGTCGCGCTTCTGCTCGTCGAGCGCCTTCTCAATGAGAGGAACACATTCGTCGAGGGAACGCTTCACTGCCATTGGATTATCCTTGAGGGCGATTCCCGCGTGGAGAATGGCCTGAGTGAGTACCGTGGTCGTAGTGGTTCCATCACCACCTTCCTTGTCGGAGCGGTTCGCAACTTCCTTAATGAGGTTTGCGCCGATGTTCTCGATAGGGTCGTCGAGGCGCACAAGGCGAGCGATGGAAACGCCGTCGTTCGTGACCAAGTGACCTGGGTTGAGGTCTGACTCCAGCACAGCGTTCGCGCCAGCAGCGCCGAGCGTGACCTTCACTGCGTCAGCAACTGCGTCGACACCACGCATGAGACCGTCGCGGGCATGGTCGTTTAGGTAAATGTTTGAGTCGCGTACCAACTCAATTCCGTGTTCAGTGTAAATGTATTTTCCCGTACTCATGTAGATAACGATTATGGTGAGGCTGGAGTGCCGAACGTAGGTGATAATTTAGATACAGCTTGCTTGGTAGGTCGTAGCGGAAGAACTTCGTTTGACGGCACTTCAGGCAGATTTCCAGTACGCCGTCCTGGTGCTTGCGGAAGGTGCGCCAGTCATGTAGCCAGCTGGATGCGCGACACTTACTTTTCTTCCACATGCTTCGCCTTACCGAGGATGTACTCGGACTCCTCAGGAATAACGTGGTGCTTCACACCATCCACCTCAGCGGTCTCCCACACGCCGTGAGCCGTGAAGAAGAGTGTGTCACCCACCTCCACGAACTTCACGTTCTCACCCACAGCAATAACCTTTCCCATTTCCAGGAAGCCGTTGTCCTGGAGGATACCCTCGCGCTTCACTGGCTCAATTTCAATCTTGTCGTAAAAGGGGATGAAGGTCATAAGGGTTCGATGCGTTCAGGGTTGAATGTTGGTTCGATAATGTGGGCGGGTTTGTACTTGCTCTTGGCTGCATCAACGCGTTCCTGCACTTCAGAGAGGTCCAGGGCGCTCAGTTTCCAAAGGTTCTTGATGCGCTGCCAGAGTGTCATTAGCCTTCTGCGACGATGCCCTCAGGCGCTGCCTCCTTAGGCTTGAACTTGAGGTCACCGACGTTCTCCTGAATTGTGTCAGCGAAAACGCCAGGAGCGATGACGGTCTTGGCGATGGTGTATACGAGTTCGCACTCGTACTTATCTTTCAGGCCCTGGTAAAACGGCTGGAACTCTTTCATGAAACCCTCCGCACGTGAGGCAACATCGGCCTGCTGTTCTGGTGTGTACTGCATACCTACATCTTACACCACTAGGTCAAGAGGGATTATCGGGTGGTTGGGGATAAAAGCATCATGCACTTAACGATTGCATCTGAGCGCTTCATTGTGCTGCGTGCGCGACGCTCCAGTGCGTCGTACCCCTTCTTGCCGAGTTGCTCAATCTTGAGCGTGCGGTAGAGGCCCTGCTTGCTGCCCTCGTGACGCATGTGGCATCCACCACAGATGCCGTCACAGTTCTCAGGGTCGTACCGAGTAGAGCTATTGCCACGACCCCAGAAGTGAGAGTTCTGGGTCGCTTTGTTGGGGCAAAAGAAACACTTCTGGTCACGCTCACGGATGTAGAGAGAGAACAGCTTGTCAGCCTTTGCCGAGGTCCATAGCTTCGGCTTTGCCATGCACAAACTATACCAATGAGAAAGGCCCCGAAGGGCCTGTTCTCCACTTATTTTATTTACAGTTGCGTTGCGTTGATGTGGTCCACCAGGCTGTCACCCTTCTCGATTGTGTGCATCAGCTCGAAAATCTTCTCGCTCCATCCTGCTAGCTTGAAGACATCATCCTTGAACATCGAGTTGCCGTAGCCCTTGAGGTCGACTGAGTAGACGAGCACTCCAGGGTTGATTGCCTTGTACTCACGGAAGAGGCGGTTGAAGTCACCAGCGCGTTCTGCTGGCATGTGGCCGTACCATGCGTTGCCTTCACCAACCTGAGAGTCAGAGAAGATAACGATACGGTCCACCATCTTCTTCTCCTTGATGAGCTGGCTCATCATGAGGAAAATACCTGCCTCAGTACCACCACCGATACCTGCACCAACCTTGTCGATGACCTTGTAGTTCTCGAAGATGTCCTTCTCGCGGTCCAGCTTAGGAGTCTCTAGGCGGTCACCGAACACACCAACGATGGTTGAGTTCGCACGCTTCCAGTACATAACTGCAAAGAGGTTAGCGATGCTTGCGGTCTTTGCCTTACTCATCGCTGAGATAGCGGAGCTGCCACCTGCGTCACCACGCATAGAGCCAGAGTTGTCGGTAAGGATGACCGTGCGACCTGGAAGCTCAGGAATGTTCTGGATAGATGCCTCAAGCGCTGCGATGAGTGCCTTCTGGAGGATGACAGCAGTGTCTTCCTCATCCTCGAAGCGGAGAGAACCACTGCGGTCAGTGCCTGCTCCCACTGCTTCAAGAGCAGAGAGGAAGCGGAATGGAAGCTGCTTTGACTTAGCTACCTGCTCTGGGTCAGAGAGGCGCTTAGCTGCTGCGAGCACGACCTTCATGTCGACACCGTTCTTGATGAGGTTGTTTAGGTTGCGGAGAAGAGCCATGTAGCCAATCTTCCCGCTGAGAACGAGGTCCTCCCAAGCATCCTTGGTCGCTTCCTTATCGCCAGCAGCTGCGGATACCTCCACCTCCCATGTTCCAGTGGACTTGAGGTTACCCTCGATGAGGTCCTTCCATGCCTGTGCCTGCTCCTGAGAAGCGTGCTGCGCCTTAGGGTGGGTGATGTTGAAGAGGTCAACCAGCTTCACTGACTTACCCTCACCACGGTACTTCGCTAGCTGGTAGCGAGAGAACTTGAGAAGGGCGTTACGGATACCACGCTTCATCTGCTTAGGCAGGTTCTTCTCTGGTGCGCCGTATGCAGCAGCCATTTCGATGAGGTCGTCTGGACGCTCAGCAGCAGCAACGATGGCACGCTTAACAAGGTCGTCTCCGTTGTGGATACGAGCAAGCTCAGCGATGAGCAGGTGACTCACAGAGCGCATGTGGTACTCGGTACGAGCAACGACAGCCAGCTTCGCTACGAAGATTGGGTCGCACTTCTTTACGAGTTCGATGATGCGGTCAGCACGAGCGTCCTTCTTCTCGTAGTACGAGTCTTCTAGGAAGGTCGTGATGACTGCGAAGGCCAGCTCCATCTCTGGGGTCTGACCATAGGCGAGAGAACCCATGTGGTTGACTACACGCTCTTCCTTCTTCTTTGTTACAAACTTTGCCATGTTACGTGTTGCTACTGGTAACGGACCGTCAAGGACCGAAATGAGGCGATTAACGCGTCGGGTGATTTTTCAATTCCAATGAAGTAACCCAGTGCTTACAACCTCGTTTCGGGCTTCGACGCACAGATGTGGCGGTAAACGATGACGGTTGATTGGTTACAGTAGCAACACTGTTGATTTGGAGCCATCACTGGCGAAGTACCCGTCTTCTTACACCCACATCTCTACGATGAAGCGATACAGAACATTGTTGTGGCGATAAGTTGGGAGGGAACGATTAGCGCTCTACCACTGAGCTACGAGGCCAAAGTGTGGCCTCGCTTGGAATCGAACCAAGTCCTCTCACTTAGAAGGTGAAGTAACCCTCCCGATGACAACCACAACAATGTTCTGTATCAAGCGCACATTCGTGGCGATAGCTGCGTGCAGTATGTATCAGTACAGTTTCCCGTACTCCCTACACGAGGGGAATCCGTAACACCGAAGTGTCCCAGGCGACAGAGCCGAAGCTCTAAGATAATGGCCGTTAGGCAATTGTTTCCCTTTCGGGTGAAGTAACTGCGACACTGACAACCACGAATGTGTGCTCGATACGTTGAGGGCTAGGATGTGGCGATAGTATGCCACGGCGTTTTTGTCTTCGCAGGGATTGAACCTGCAACATTCTCCGTTTAAGGGGGATGCTCTACCGTTGAGCTAGAAGTAACCGTGACGATTACAACCACGTCTTAGCCCTCAACTTCTACAGGCACTATAGCACTGGGACGTTCGGGCTGGAAGTCCCACCCTGTGGATAGTGGTGAACCCCCAACGGTAAGGCTGGGGGTTCTAGAGACGAGGCGTAAACTCCGTTTCAAGGATTGCTGAGTATTGCTCTGTCTCTAGCCCCATTTTACACCCGTGCGATGGGTGCAAGTGCGTTGTTCACAACTTGGTCTGCGTAGAAGGAATCGAACCTTCGTCATTCTTCACCCCAAATGAAGTGCCATACCATTAGGCGATACACAGTGGAGCCGATGAGGTTAATCGAAAACCTAGCCTTCTCGTTACAAAGGAGATGCTCTGCCACTTGAGCTACATCGACGTTTTGTTTTCCTGCTGGAAAGGTGGACGGGAGTCGAACCCGCGCTTAGCTCTTTTGCAGGGAGCCGTGTTACCTCTTCACCACCACCTTACGGGGTCGTTGAAAGAACACGGCTACACGATGTGGGGGATGTGAAGTATACTGGCTTCATGATTGGCACTAACTATACATCCATGTCGTAGGGCACGCAACATTAGACGTGTCCACTACCTGTGGATAAATGAGTAAGAAGAAGAACGGTGGCAACCGTAAGCTCTCTCGCGCTGACAAGCGCAAGCGTTACTACGAGCGCCATCCTGAGAAGAAGAATCCATCTACGAGCGTTGAAGGTCGCGCATGGCGCAACTTCAACCGCCGTAAGAAGGGGTAACGCAAAGGGGAGTGACGAAATGTCACTCCCCTTTGCTATTGGTGAGCCTACTTGGAATCGAACCAAGGTGGACTGGTTAAGAGCCAGCTGCTCGGCCACTGAGCGATAGGCCCGTCAGGTAAGAGCTTTCGAGGTCTCTCTGCCACATTCACAGCGTGGGGTGCTACATATACACCATTACCTGTGTGCGTCGTCGGGGAGTCGAACCCCGTCCTCCTGCTTGGAAGGCAGGCATGCAACCGATTGCACTTACAACGCATATCGAACGGTGGCTTGTAGTGGTGACGCTCCACTCTATTCGGGGTTTCAATCCGACGCTCTGCTGATGAGCTAACAAGCCCTGGCTCGGACGGGAGGACTCGAACCTCCGACTCTCTGGGTAACAACCAGGCACTCTACCATCTGAGTTACATCCGAATGTATCGCACGGCGGGACCAGTAGGACTCGAACCTACCCAGACAGCGTTTGGAGTGCCGTCCCCGCCCTGCGGTGGACCCATATTCGCACTGGCTGGGAAAGTAGGCATCGAACCCACAAAGAGCTTTCGCTCACTCCTGGTTCAGAGCCAGGCGACTTTACCAATTTGTCCATTTCCCAATATCACTTTTATAGCACGGCGCTGCGTAGGGGGGTTGAACCCCTGACCTTCCCGCAGACAACGGGTTGCTCTGCCACTGAGCTAACGCAGCTGGAGCCATGTACCGCAGGAGTTACACCTACTCACCAACTAGCAGCCTAGGTCTGGCTGTTGGTGCATACGCCTTCCAGGAGGTTTTACGGTCCCTACGGGCGATACGGCTTGCGGAAGCGGGGGGACTCGAACTCCCAAAGGCTTTGACACCCACGGCTGATTTCAAGTCAGCTGCCTTACCATTAGGCTACGCTTCCATGCTGATTCACAGCTTGTACCTGCGAGAGGACTCGAACCTCCAGATTACTGTTCCTAAGACAGTTGCCTATACCAATTCGGCTACGCAGGCATGTGACGTTGCATGGAATCGAACCATGCTATGAGGGGCGTGTCTACCCGTTTCCCTCCCTCGGAGCCTGTAGACAGACTCCGCAACGCCCTGGTGGACCTTCGGGGAATCGAACCCCGCCCTCCTCGGTGCAAGCGAGGTGTGCTACCACTAGCACCAAAAGCCCGTAACCCCTGTCAGTGCTGCCCTGACCGCCTCCTGAGTGTAAAACAGGCGCTCTGCTGATGAGCTAAGGGGCTGTGGCCCAGGCAGGAGTCGAACCTGCAACCTTCTGATTCGTAGTCAGACGCTCCTCCAATCGAGCTGCTGGGTCGTGGCTGCGGTGGGACTCGAACCCACAATCTGCTCCTCTTGAGGGAGTCGGCTTTACCAATTAGCCTACGCAGCTGCGGAAGATGTTGGACTCGAACCAACAGGGCTTTTACACCCGACACGCTAGCAACGTGCTCCAATACCATTCTGGCAATCTTCCATCGCACGGTGCGCCTGGGTGGAATCGAACCACCGTTGCCGAAGCGAGTGATTTACAGTCACCCTGTACTCCATGTACCTCAAACGCCTTGTGGACCTGGGGGCATCGAAGCCCCGTCCGAACATCATTCACATCACGAGTCTACATAGCATAGGCATTTTTATAGTGAGCCATCACCTATTCCAGACAAGGAATTACGCAGCCCGTTGTTTGATACTCGTGGTATCAGGGCTAGGACCTCCACCAGTTTGTAGTGATGATGCCATTCGCGTTACCACAAACATCTCACGCGATGACACCTACGTTAGGCGAAGGCGAGAACGCCGAGTTCGCGTGCGTAGGGGGATGGAATGGCCTTTGCAGGTATCCTTTTGCGACCATCTATATGTCGCCTCAGTAGCTATGCACGTTCAATGTCCGATGCCGTCAAAACCTTGCAGGCCCGTAGGGATAGAAAGAATCGAACTTTCGTTCTTCGCGTATCAGGCGAGTCTTCTACCATTGAAGTATATCCCTGTGACCCTAGAGAGAATCGAACTCTCGTTGTATGGCTGAGAACCATGCGTCCTTCCACTAGACGATAGGGCCGTGACCTCACGGAGACTCGAACTCCGTACTCCACCTTGAAAGGGTAGCGACTTAACCCATTGTCGATGAGGCCATTGAAGGTTCCACGCTCAGGCCGTTACCTACAACCGCTGGTGCGAACATTGGGAATCGAACCCAACTTTCTTGCTTGGCAAGCAAGCGTACTGCCAATGTACGATGCTCGCGTAGCGGGCTAGGGAATCGGACCCTACCTTGATGGTTATGAGCCATCCGTGCACACCAGTACACTAGCCCGCTTGGGGTATGTTACCCCACTTACTTCGTGTTTTCGAGGTCCTGCTGGTCCTCCTTGGAGAAGAACGACTGAGTGTTCAAGCTAGCGCTCGCTGCGTACATCGTGGTGTTCGTTGCCATCTTGCTGAATGTGCCACGAGTACCGATGTCGCTTGAGTTGTAGTTCGACACGTTCTGCGCCGAGAGACCGAACTGCTGAGCAACTGCGTATGAGTCCTGGTTCGCACCGAGGAACACGAACGTCCAGTTACCCTTCTTTTCGAGGCGTGCCATAGCCTCCTTGAGGTCCTTGTCGGTGAACTCCTTCGATGAGTTCTCCTGACCATCTGTCATGATGACGCACAGAACCTTCTGACCCGTCTTCAGAGACTTCTCTGTCTCTTTGATGGTCTGCACCGCTGCGTCATAGAGAGCGGTTCCTCCACCAGGGCGGTAGTTCGTGGAGCTGAGTTCAGGTACATCCTTGATTTCCTCGTTCGCGTATACCTTCTCAACCGTCGTATCGAACAGAGTGAGAGACATCGCGTACTTGGACTTCTTATCTCCCCGTAGGGTATCGACGTACTCGTTGAACCCGCTGATTGTTGCTTGTGCAACCGAACTCATGCTCCCCGACTTATCGAGGATGAAGGTGACCAGGGTCTCCTTACTTGCCTTGCTTGGTGACTTTGGATTCGGGATGGTCTTTTTCATACAGTTCGGCCTTACGAACTACATCAGCTAGAACATCAGCGATGTTGTTACCTCCAATACGCTTTGCCTTGCGGATTGCCAGCTTCTCAGCCGTAGTGGGGTGTACCCGCGCTCGCTTGTTAGTTTCTTTGCTCATGTGCCTATAATTTTCAACTATAACACGTCCCTACTATCCCTTGGTGGCGTTATCCCCAGCTACTGCACGTTCTTCTCGGTGCAGATGCACGGCGACCAGTAGTAGCTCGGTTCGCCATCTCCCCCCAGTGTCATCTCCTCGTGACGGCCTTCGCCTTCACACTCTTCGCAGTCGGGGTCAGCGAATTGCTTATAGCGGTTGATGTCCATGTTAGAAGCGGTCTACCTTGCGTTCACCGTACCCTAGAGCAGCACGCCATTCGTCAACGTTCATCTTGCGTTTGATGGCCACCTCTTCATCCGTGGGGAGGAAGTAACCCGCCTGATTGAACGAGCGACGGCAGCGCTCTATGGCCGATGCGTTACGAACAGGGTCCTTGCCTGGGAACAGCTCACACACCTTGTGAATTAGCTGCTCATCGCTATTGCGGGTGGCAGGGAAGTTCTCAAGGACGTGTTGCACCTGGTCTTTCAGCTTGAGGATGTGTTCGTACTTCATGGCTTCTTGATACGGCTTAGGACGCACGCTGGTACTTTGCACTCTTCTTCCAGCTTCGATACGTTCACGCGCTTTGCACGTCGGTGGAAGTCTACGATGCCTGACTGATACCCCTTCAAGTCTTCGACCTGTTTCACCGAGCACGTGTGCTTCGGAGTAGGTGATACCTGGGGAGCCGTGGCTTGCTGTGCGTACATCATCTCACGGTACAGCCTCGCTGAACTCTTCCCGTAACGTCCGTAAACGTCCCATGGATTCATTAGCGTGTTGTAGTCGTATCCTGAGTACATAGCCATATTAGGTCTTCGCTTCTTCCACTGCCTTCGTGAAGGAACGTACTCCTGCGTAGAACGGCTTCATACGCTTCGGCGTTCCTTCAAGAGGGTCTGGTGGCGCTGGTGGCTGCACGAGCTGGATTTCCCACTCATCGTGATTACTGCGACTCCCCTGGTCCCAAGAGACCGTGTAGGGCGCACAGTCACACTGCACCGTTCCAGTCCACTGACGATAGCTTTCCCCCCAGCGCTGCTTTACGCCTGCTTCTGACAGTTGTACGCGCTGACCTGGGTAGAAGGCCATATTACTGAGGCTTCTTCTCTTCCTTCTTCTGCTCGCCTCCCTTAGCCTGGTTGACGGTTACGTCGGCGTTGAAGCTGAAGTTGAGCTTGTCGAGTTCCACCTTAGGAATGAGACCAGCGATGAACTTCACGAACTCATCGAGGCGAGTGATGTCTGCCTTGAGGTGGTCGATAGCTATATCCTTGCCCGCTGAATCCGCTTCTGCGATTGCAGTGCGCTTCTCAAGCTCAGGGATGCTGTCGAGCTTCTTCACGAGGTCCTTCTTGGACTCAATCTCAGCATCGAGCTTTGCAAGCTCTACATCCTTCTCGGACTTCGAGGTGAGGAAAGTGGTCTCAAGCTCTGCGGTCTTCTTGAGGGCTGCACGCTCTCCATCGAGACCCTTCTCACGAGCAGATAGCTTCGCGTCGCGTGCTTCTGCTTCGGCGTTCTGGCGCTCGTAGCGAACCTCGCTCTGAACCTCCTGCTGCTTCTCACGGCGGTAGAGTTCTACCTCGCGGTCAATAATCTTCTTCTCGCGCTCAAGGTCCTTGACCTCTTCATCTGACACGAAGAACTTTCCCATAGTAGTGATTGGTGATTAAAGAACGATTGGTAACTACTTAACGTTGATGAACGGCACTGCGGAGCCTGGAACCATCGTCGTTGGAAGATGGCCGTCCCACTTCTCTGCAAGCGTGAGACGAACAAGTGCTTCACCGCCCTGTGACTGAAGAGCCTGCGCCTTGATGCGCTGTGCTTCTGCGACACCCTGAGCTGCCACGATGGTCTGCTCGGATTCGTACTTCACCTGCTCCAGCTTGTTCTTCGCTGCGAGCGCCTCCTGTTCTGCGGTCACCTTGCGCTCGATGGCAGCGTTGAAGGACTCAGAGAAGTCGAACTGCGTAACGGAAACGTTCTGCACGATGAGGTTGTACGGGCGTAGGCGCTCTGCGAGGGCCGTCTGAATTGCGTCGGTAACCTCTGCACGCTTGGTGATGAGTTCATCAGCCTTGTAGCGAGCCGTAGCTGCCTTCACGATTTCCTGTACCGCTGGGTCGATTACCTTCGACTTGATGACATCTGAGTTACCGATGCGTGCATAGGTATCAGCAAGGGTCGCTGGGTCGAGCTGATAGTTGACTGCGATGACTGCGTTCACGGTCTGAAGGTCAGCCGATGCTGCTGCTGCCGTAGTCTCGTCCTTCTGAACCTGGAGGTCGTACTTGATGACATCCTCGAAGAACGGCTGCTTCATGTGTGTGCCCTGGCCGAGTGTGCGACTGATGCCGTTGAGACCGACAACCACTGCTCCCTCGCCTGGCTTCACCGTGGTGAAAGGGTTGAGAGTGAAGATGGCTGCGATGACAACCAGCAATCCGACGATACCGCCGATAACCTTAGCTTCCGTTGGAATCATTTTTCTTTTTCTTAGACTTCTTGCTGGTAAGGAGCTTGATGTACACGGCTGCTGCGACCCCGATGAGGATGAGGATAATCAGCAGCTCGATGAGGCGCAGTGCTGCCATACACTAGCCTTCCTGGACTGGTAGTGGACGTAGGTCCGTGGGCGCGAGCGGGTGCATCTTGGAGCGGTGGATACCGATACCAATGAGACCCTTGAACTCCTTCCCACACACCTCGCATGACTTCTTGAAGGCATGCTTCTTGCGCTTCTTCTCTGCAACCACAGTGGGCTGCACAGTAGGGCGTTCGGTGACGAAGAAGTCAGAGAGGAAGAGTTCAACGAACTTCTTCTGCTCCTTCTCTCCTTCGGCTACGAGGTGAAGTTCACCTCCTTGATGAATCATTTTCATCTTAGTGTTGCTAGCTGTTAATAATGCAGCGAAAGATTCAGGGTGAACCAGTCGCTATGCGTGGGGTAGTCATAGGCTAGAAGGAAAGTTCTGTTACAACTTCACGAACACGGGCGAGCACGTCACGTTCCATCTCAAGGAACTCATCAACCTTCTCCTGGTCGCGCTCAATCTCGATGACGAAGTAGTCCTTCACAGTGAGGTTCGGGTCGTAGAAAATCATCGACACCTTCTGGAGGTCATCGTTCACCACGAAATACTGGTTCACCTGGTCGCAGTATTCGTCGGGAATCTTCTGGGTGAGGAACGTTTCGATGTGCGTCTCGTCAGCGAGGCACTTCACCTCCACGGCATGCTCACGGTCAATCACGCCATCGGGTGACACGGCGATGCTGTCGTCTTCGTCGCGGGACCAGATGTAGAGACCCTGGTCGACCTCCTGACCCGTCTCGGTCATGAATCGCTGGATAGCCTCAACCTCAAGGCGCTGACCACGGTCCATCGGCTTCTCGCCTTCCTCACGAGGCTTGGCTAGGCGCTCAGCGATAAGGGTGTAGAAGCCCTTCTTGAGACCTGTGCCACGGAGCTTCGGCTTGATGTCGGTGACCTTGGAGCCAGTAATCTTCCCGCGTCGGGCAGCAAGCCACTCCTCGCGGTCCTCGTACTTACTTACCTTCATATTCTTTTGCTACGGCTTCTACGGGGTCCTCACCCTTCATCACGGCGACGCGACGAATCTCAGACTTCGACTTCGTGGGCGGTGTGGTTGCAGGTGGCTCTTCCTTCTTCTCTTCAACAGGAGGTGTGAGCTTCACCTTCTGAGCGTTCTTGAACTCAAGCACGTCAGGCTTCACCTCAGCAGGAATCTCGGTCCACACAGCTGCGAGTTCCTTGAGGTCTTTCGCATCACCGAGACGCTCGGTCCAGGCGAGGATGGATGCCTCCTTCTGTTCCTGCTTGTACTCCTCGAACTCTTCCATCTCTTCGCTCGATGCAATCTCACCTGAAGCGAGGTAGCCGACGTTGGCGAGTGCGCGTCCAAGTGCGATGGTCTCCAACTTCTCGAAGTCCTTCACCTTCTTTCCTGCTTCACCCTTCGCGTTTCCGTTTCCATCGGCGCTGGCACGTAGCGCAGCTTTGTCGATGATGCCTGACTTGATGAGTTCGAGCAGGTCGCTCTTGTCCTTCCAGAGCCACACCGTGAACACGACACTTCCATCTGCGTGAGTATCGTATGCTGACTCGTGCTTACCTTTTGGGTTCGCTTCGAGGAACTCCTTGAGACGGTCCTTCACTTGCGCGTACTGCTTGCCAGAGAGGTCCATCGTCTTTGCAAACTTTTGAGTCATGGTTGTGTTGCTAGTTTTTAATACAGGAACCTATGTGCTGAGCACGAGACCGAAAGGTTAGTGTGCATCCGTAGATGACTGACCACGATTGCTTCCATTTTCGCGCCCAACACACAGGTGGGGAATATAGCTGGCGGGCATCTCAGTTTTCATGTAGCTCTCGAAGACCTGTAACCAGTCGTCTTCGACAACTCATGAACCCAAGGTGTCGCTGCCTATTCCGTGAGAGAGAGTGTTTCATCGCTCTTCACCTGTACAGGTACTATAGGGACAAGTGGGACGTTTTGCAATCGGCAAGGTGGGGATAACCTTCGGGACTATCGGGACGTGCGTGCTATATTCATTCTCAATGGCCAACCGACGTATGTTCAGTCTCCATATCGTAGATACCGACGCATTTCTGGACATGCCTCAAAGCTCCCAGCTGCTGTACTTCCACCTATCCATGCGTGCGGATGACGATGGTTTCGTGGCTAACCCGAAGAAGGTGATGCGTATGGCGGGTGTGAACGACGACGACATGAAGGTGCTCGTAGCGAAGCGGTTCATCCTCATCTTCGACTCAGGTGTGGTCGTCATCAAGCACTGGAAGATTCACAACTACATCCAGAATGACCGCTACCGTGAGACCAAATACCTTGAGGAGAAGAGTTCAATCGTGGTCAAGGAGAATGGTTCGTATACAGAGCGGATACATTCTGTATCCAAACTGGAGCCACAAGTTAAGATAAGTAAGGTTAAGATAAGTAAAGATAAGAATACATCGTCTATCGACGATGACGGGTTCGACTCATTCTGGAAGGCATATCCTCTGAAGAAGGGTAAGCAGGCAGCAGTGAAGGCATGGAAGAAGCTGAACCCCGACCCAGCGTTCGCTCAGAAAATCATCGACGCAGTGCTTTTGCACGCACGTGACGATGAGCAGTGGACAAAGGATGATGGGCGCTTCATTCCCCACGCCTCGACGTTCCTGAACGGACAGCGTTGGGAAGATGAAATCAAGCCCCGCGCTACTGCACGCATTGACCGCTTTACCAAGGAAGATAAACCATTCTAGCTATGGCAACTATCAAAATCCGTGGGCGCTTAGAACCAATCATCGTTGATGACGCAATCGCCAAGAAGGTGAAGGCACGTAAGTTCGGTGATGGCGTTGCACAGGCGCAACCGAACGAGCTGGTTGACCTTGGTGAGTGGTCAGGCGAGTACGGGCGCATCGTTGAGATTGAGTTCCAGCGCAAGGAGAATGACGAAGCGCGTCGTGCTGAGGCACAGCGCAAACTCGAAGAAGAGAAGCGCAAGGAAGAAGAGTGGCTCAAGAAGCCCGCAGAGGAAAAGGCGAAGAGCGAGACCATGTTCGAGACCGCCTACGCGATGCGTATGTTCGGCAAGTTCCGCTGCGAGTTGCCTCCTGATGTATCGAAGCGTGCATACGAAGTACGTTTGCAGTGGTTCAAGGACCATCCTGCTGATTGGTCTGTTCCATCATCAGCCTACCCAGAAGACCTGCTGCCCCCGAAGGGTAAGTCAGGCCGTGCAATCCTCGCTGACAAGATGCGCGTAAAACCTGAGGACCCCCTCGCTTTCTGATATGGCCCGAACCAAGAACATCAACGCTCTCGAAGCGGACATAGAGAAGCAGGCAAAGGAGCTGATGGTCCAGTTCTACGGCTTTACCGAGGGTACGCGCTACCTGTCGCTGCTGCACCGCAGCAAGGATGGTGGTGACCAGAACTCTGAGTACAAGCGCCGTGCTGCTCACTTCGTGACGCATAGTGCCAACGAGTACGAGAACGCATTGGTACGTCTCCTCATCCTGAAGGCCATATCGAGCACCCCGTATCGCCTCTACGCCAGCGCCAATGCACGTGACATCAAGAAGGCCGAGCGTGCCTTCAAGCGCGACATGCTGGAGGTTGATTTTGAGGCAGGCGAGAACAAGGAGTATTTCTGGAAGCGCCTTGAGTCTAAGTGGATTAGCGCTCTCATGCAGCCAGGTTCACGTGCTGGCAGTGGTTTCATGATTGACGTGGACCGTGTTGAGGGTGGCCCTACTGACATCACTGCACCCGTACTCACATGGCTCGCAGCGAACAAGATTGAGCCACTGAAGCAGTACACGACACCGAATGGCTGGCACATCCTCACCCCGCCATTCAACCCGACTGGCTGGGATATACCGAACGCTGAGATTAAGAAAGACGGTCTAATCCTGCTCGCAGCATGATTTGGCTTCGTAACTTCTGGCGTGCCATGTGCGGACTCTCTGAGTGCTGCGGAGCGGACATCTGGTCGTGGTCGGACCGAAAACATTACTGCACTAAATGTGACAAGCTCGTATGAAAATCATCGCTGTAGGAGACATACACGGGCGCGAGACCTGGAAGCAGGTGCTCGAAAAGGAGAAGGACTTCGACAAGTTCGTCTTCGTCGGTGACTACTTCGATGCGTTCCCTCCGATGACCGTTGACCGCATCATGCAGACCTTCCAGGAAATCCTTGAGTTCAAGGAGCAGAACGAGGACCGCGTGCATCTCTTGATGGGGAACCATGACTTCCAGTACACGCCGTTGTCTGGAGGAACTGAGCGCTACTCAGGGTACAACCCGATTACGCAGTCACACCTCGACGCGATGATTGGATGGTGGTCCGTGCTTGAGCCAGCCTTCCAGTACGAAGACGTTCTCTTCTCCCACGCAGGTCTCACCAATACGTTCGCTGCTCACTGGGGCATGCCTAAGTTCGCAGCTGCCAATGCTGCCTACGAGATTACGAAACTCTTCGACGAGCACCCTGAGGCGTTCAAGTTCTTCGATGGGGACACGTCGCGTTGCGGTGAGCACGTGAAGCAGAGTCCGTTCTGGGTGCGCCCCGACACACTAGAGACCGACATGTACCCTGGCCTACGCATGGTGGTTGGCCATACGCACGCTGAAGGTGTGGAGCAGCGCGGACCTCTGTTCATGATTGACACAGGCAAGCAGGGCGAGTATCTCCGTATCGAAGACGGGAACATCTTCACTGGAACACTATGAGTAACTTCTACGAAAGCAGCATGTCTCCAGAGGAACTGATTTGTAACGGCTGCGAGTCGGTCTACCCAAACAATCGAAACGAACGTGATGAACGCCTCCAGATTACTATGGGCTGGATGATATTCGTCATGTGTCCTGTATGCACGAAGAAGGTGCTTGAGTCAGCGGGACTTACTGACCAGGTTCTTAAACGCAAAATGAACAGCATCCGTCGTGCTGAGACCGAGAACAATCGGAAGCGTGAAGTGAAGGAGGGCGTGCGCTGCTACAAGTGCGAAGAAAAGTTTGCACGCGATGTGCCACGTGTGAAGGTTGATGAGTGCTCTAATACCAAGGCTTACCACCTCAACTGCTATGAAACTATTCGTTGATGACATCCGCACTCCACCCGATGACTCCTGGACGCTAGTCAGGACTGTCACTGAAGCGATACGTGCCATCGCTCGCTTCGACTTCGAGGAAATTAGTCTGGACCACGACATATCGCATGAAGTATCCATCGGAAATCACGTATCACGCCCGTTCCCGTGCGGAGAGACGTATGCTGCTGTCGCCTACTACATCGCACTGAAGTACCAGGGCTACTCAGCGACTCACCCAAAGATTACGCTGCACACCAGTAACGAGGTGGCAGGTGACGAGATGGCAAATATGTTTGATGACCACGGCATCATCGTCGAGAAGAAGTACATGGGGGGAGCTAAGCGCCTCAAGGATGGAGGCTGGAAACCTGTATGACACGCGCCTTCGTAAAAGACGGGGAGATAGAGTTCGGTTCGCCACTGGCTAAGCACCGCTTCTTGAAGCTGGCTGAAGGCCACGAGGTGAAGCTAGACATCCTGGTGAAGCCCACGAGCGAGATGCGTAAGTATTTCGAGGGATGCCTCGTGCCTGCCTTCTACTACATGCACCCCCACTCCAAGTGGAAGACCTTTGCCGATGCACGGGAGGTACTCAAGCTAGAGTTCAGCCCTGGAGTGCGAGAATTGACCGACAGAGAGGGTAACCAGGTCAAAGTGGCCCCAAGTACCACTGAGCTGTCCAAGCGTCGCTTCACGGTCTTTGTAGAGGCAATCACGGACTGGATGCGGGAGAACGGCGTGCCAGAGGACGTGCTGGACTCAGAGGAGTACAAGCGCTGGCGCGATACCAACTTCGAGGACCCGTACTACCCACCACTTCAGCGCCTCAAGGACCTCTACGACCAGGCCCGAAAAGTGAAGAACCCCTAGCTTTCGCCAGAGGTTCTTCATTCTGCCGAGGACCAGCCTTATTCAGGGGGTCCCCAGGTCCAGGCTTGTTTACGATGCCTAAGAACGCTTGAGCCACTCCAGGTGACGTTACGCGCAGTATGGATTATTGGCCGTGAACAGTTTGTGAAGGCCCAAACACACACTTCTTGCCTTCCCAGGTGACCATTCCTGCCCCTGCGTCACACCCACTGGCGAGCCAGAGATTGAAGCCGAGAGCGATGGCTACCATCGTTGAGAAGAACACGATGCGGAAGATTGCCTCTTTCATACGAGTAGCATCTTAGGGATAGATACCCCAACGTAGCGCTCTGGCTGCTCTGTCATCAGCTTCTTTTGGGTCGCTACCCACTCTTCGTGAGGCTGATTGAAAGCGATGCCAACGGGGTTGCAGGCGTTACAGCCCACGTTTTTCTTACAATCGTTTATGTGGTACTGGACGCACGTTCCGCATGAACACCCACTCTTGGTACGACTCATACCGTTCCAAGGATAACGCTCTCCACCCAAATCTCTCCCTCACCTGCCCCTGGCTTCACGAGCCAGCGCTGCTTTGCGTAGGACACCTTCACGTCAAGGACTTCAACGATAATCTTGAGACCACCGAGGTCGATGATGCCCTTCTTGCCAATATCGCCCATCATTTCTTTTACAGTTGCCATAGGTAGTTAAATTATTCCTCCCGCTTTTCTAATCTCTTTCAGTGCGTTGGTCATCGAGTATCGGTCACTTGGTGTGAGCGAGACCGTGAAGCAACGTTTACTTCTGTTTGCTGGATAGAGGACCAGATGCTTGCTCCCCATCCTCCACCTCCATCCCTGTCGTTCAAGCCCTGGTAGTAACCGCGTCACGAACTTGTGAACGTCAGCCATGGCTAGTTCTTTGCGTCTAACGCTATCGCCTCTTCAGAGTAGCCCTGCATCCTCAAAATATCCGCACGCTTAGGGGCTTTGATGACCTTTGCTGAGGTCTCAGAAGGGTAGGCATATGCCAGGTCCTTCTGAATCATCATGTGCGCCCTTTCATCAGTCATATCGAAACCGTCTTCAACCCACGTCTCGCTCACCTCGAACTCGACTACCCACTTGAATGTCTTGCTCATGTTACGTGTTGCTACTTGTAACCCCTTTCGGGATACTTATAACTTACACTAGCACTATAACTACGTCAATACCTATGACCATAGGGACTGGGGATAACCCCAACATCCCAAAACACCCAGGGTTTACAATGTATTTATGGCAGACCTCCTAAAAGGCGAGAACTCAGGCGTAATCGTTGATGTGCGTGACACGGACTTCCGTGCAGGCACTAATACAGGACTTCCTTACGTCGCAGTCAACCCCTCAGGCGACTGGAATCAGTTCCGCAGCACCGATGAATGGCAGCGCCGTTACAAGAACGGGGCGCTTGGTTATGACACCAACAGCTGCACCAACTTCAGCCTTGAAAACAGTGCAGAGATTCAGATTGAACGCATGCTCGCTGATGGAGAAATCCCTCTCACTGTCGTACAGCTGATGCACGACTACGGTTGGTTCGACGCGAGCGGTAACGTCAACTTCAACGATTGGTTCAACGCCATCACCTCAGGCACTACTGACGCAGCGGGGAACACGCTCTACGCTCCATGGGATGCACTACGCAAGCTCGGCAACATCGCACAGGACAAGGGCTTCCAGCCTAACGATTTCACCAGTGGCTCGCAGTGGTTCGGTGCGAAGCCTACGCAGGCGCAGCTTGATGAGGCTAAGAAGTTCAGCGCCATCTTCGACATCGCATACGAGTGGGTTTCTATCGGACAGCTCAATCAGTGGGATGCGTTCGAGTACCACCTCAAGCATGCTCCCCTTCATGTCCTTGTGCCTACGCGCAACAACTGGAACAGCACAGGCACCATCACCAATGTAGGGCCTTACACAGGCGTGAATCACGCAGTGACGGTTATCGGACAGAAGAAGGGCGTGTCCCATACTGTCCTTGACCACTACGTGCCGTTCGTAAAGACACTCGCGTGGGACTATTACATCCCTTACGCGCTCAAGGGCGTGGTGACACTCAAGAAGGACGAGCCAACACCAGCGTTCCCTATCCCAACCAAGGACCTCTACCTCGGTCTCTACGACCCACAGGTGAAGCAGCTCCAGGAGTGGCTGAACAACCACGGGTTCCTCCTTGCAACGGTAGGCGCAGGTTCACCAGGCCAGGAGAGCACCTACTTCGGTGACCGCACCAAGGCAGCTCTGCTCAAGTACCAGATTGCGCGTAAGGTAAGCCCAGCATCGGGTTACTTCGGGTCGATTACGCGTGCTCAGATGGCAAAGGAGGCATGAACGTACTAGGACTCAAAGTAGCTGAATACTGGCACGTGGAAATGGTGGTCGTAGTGCCACTCATCCTCTACGCTATTTGGCGCGTTGAAACCATCGTTTCACTGCTTAAATCCTGCGTTATTTAATCCACAAGCCCACCATGGCTATTCTCACCTCAGCTAGTAAGATTGTATTTATCCTCATGACCCTCGCGGTGATTGCAGGAATGTTCATCGGTAAGATTGACCCCAAGGACTTTATGATGCTCGCGGGCATGGCGTTCTCGTTCTACTTCGCTAACAAGGGTGATGCCGTCTCAGGCGTTACGACCACGACAGCGACAGGAACAACGGTGACCCCGCCATACCTCGGCAAGTAAGTCTTCCCCTGTACGGCATCGGGACTCCAGGCCCGTGAGAACTTCAGAGCGACGTGCGTGAACGCTTATAGCCCTCACTCTAAAAACCGCTGTTGCAATCGCAGCAGCCACATTAGCAGCGCTGATTTACCTCTCATGGCCTTTGATAGCGAAAGCCATGGAGTTGACCCAGAAGCCTGCCCCGATGCTTGCGTACACGTCAACGCCCATTGAAAGCGTTGCACTCGTAGCCAAGCCAGTGGTGCTAGAAACTCCTCCAGCACCTAAGCCGTGTGGCATTACGCCAGGCGACTACTCGGTAGAACGCTCTATGGTTGTAGCTGAGTTCGGTAGTGATGCACCAGTCATGGTCGACATCGCTGAAGCCGAGTCTCAGTTCGACCCGACAGCTGACAACTGCGCTAGTACCGCTGATGGCCTTTTCCAGATTCTGGATGGCACATGGATTGGAGCAGGGTGTGGCCCTCTAGCGGACAAGAAGAAGGCAATCCCGAACATTCGTTGCGCCCGCATTATCTATAACGACTCAGGTACTCGCCCATGGCTCGCAAGCGCTCACAACTGGTAGACGATGAGCTTTCTGCTGAAGAGTGCATAGCCAGGAAGATTTGCTACATCTGCCAACAGAAGCCCTGGGTCCACTGGATGAATGAATACATTGGTGGCTCGTGCGCTGACTGCCAGAAGGAGGTAGAGCAGTTCACATCTGACTTCGTTACTCTCTACCAGGCCACATATCCCCAGAATCCCTAGTAAGTACCTTGACAACTGTGCGATACTGCAAGGGTATATGGCAACAACTCGTCAGAAGATGGCAGCAAAGGAGGTGGTGGAAAATGGTGGAAACGTATCCAAGGCTATGCGTAAGGTAGGATACTCACCAAACACCGCTAAAACCCCCCAGAAGCTCACTGAATCAGTGGGCTGGGATGAGTTGATGGAAGAGTTCTTGAGCGACAAGGAGTTGCAGGAGAAGCATCGTGGATTGCTCAACGCCACGAAGATTGAGCACATGACATTCCCGCTCGGTCCTAAGGGCGAAGATGACCCGAATCTCTCAGGCGCATCACCTGAGCTTGAGGATGATGGCAGCGAGGATGACCCAGAGAGCAAGCGTCTGAAGGCAGAACGGACCACGCTCACTGACAAGGAAATCATCGACATGCTCGCTGAGGTGAACTGCAAGGTGAAGCGCATCGTGCATGGAGAGACTGTACGCCACGTCTACTACTGGGTCCTTGATGCGAAGGCACGCAAGGATGCACTCGACATGGCGTACAAGCTCAAGGGGCGTTACGCAACGGAGAAGGTGGACGTAACTACTAAGGGCGAAAAGGTAAACATAGATGACAACCAGTTCAACCAACTCGTCCGTGCAGCAGCAGCCCGTGGAGAAAGCAACACTGGCAGCGGAAGCAGCTCGTAGGGGCTTCCCCGAATACTGCGTCGCCATTGACCCCAAGTACCGCTTGGAGTGGTTTCACATGCAGATTGCCCTCAAACTGGAGGAGGCAGTCAAGCGTGTTGAGCAGGGAGAGGATGTTCGCATCGCTATCTTCATGCCACCGCGCCATGGCAAGAGCGACACGGCTACGCAGAAGTTCCCCTCATGGGTGCTAGGCAAGCATCCTGAGTGGCCATTCATCGTCTCCTCGTACTCCCAGGACCTCGCTACGGCGTTCGGACAGGGAACACGCGACCTCATGGACAGCGAGAACTATGCTGCCATTTTTGATACACGCATGCGTGCTGACACGAAGGCCAAGGCTAACTGGATGACTGAGCAGGGAGGTGGATACACAGCAGTGGGCGTTGGAGGAACCATCACGGGTAAGGGCTTCAAGATTGGCATTATCGACGACCCGTTTAAGAACCGTGAGGAGGCTGACTCAGAGGTGATTCGTGAGAGCGTGCATCGCTGGTATCGTTCTACGTTCTACACGCGTCAGGAAGGCAACACCGCCATCATCCTCATCCTCACCCGCTGGCATGACGACGACCTCGCAGGCCGTGTGCTCAAGGAGGAGCTAGACCAGATGGAGATGGGCGATGAGGACATCGACCACTGGGAGGTGATGGAGTTCAAGGCGATTGCTACCGAGGATGAGGAGCATCGCAAAGAGGGCGAACCACTGTGGCCATGGAAGTTCAACCTGCCAAAGCTGATGCGTACCAAGGCAGCTCTCGGTGGCTATGAATGGTCCGCGCTCTACCAGCAGAACCCTATCGACGAGGAGAATCAGGAGCTGAAGCGTGAGTGGTTGCAGTACCGCACGCGTCGTGAGGTAGACCTGATGACCACACGCAAGTTCGCTACCATCGACCCCGCAGGAGGCAAGAACACCAAGAACGTCAGCAAGAACAAGAGCGACTACACAGGTGTGACGCGCAACTACGTGAATGAGGACAACGAGTGGAACCTCGTCTCGAAGCGCTACCGCATCAACTCCAAGAGCGTCATCGACCTCATCTTCGAGTTGCACGACGAGGGCATGGAAGCTATCGGCATCGAGGAAGGCATTTACACACAGGCTATCGAGCCGTTCCTCAAGGTGGAGATGGATAACCGTGGCGTGTATCCAAACGTGGTCCCCCTGAAGCACAACCAGACGATGAAGGAGACGCGCATCCGTGGTCTCATTCCTCGTTACGAGAACCGTAAGGTCTTCCATATCGAGAACACCTGTGCTGACCTGGAGGAGGAATACCTGCGCTTCCCTAAGGGCGCTCATGACGATGCACTCGACTCAGTGGCATATCAGTCACAGCTTGCTGCTCCACCGAACCAGGGCATCGGTGACCGCATGACACGCAACGAGCTGGAGGTGAACCTCACTGACCTGGTGAACGAGCAGCAGGAGCCTATCATCATCGGCGTATCGAGCGTCGCTCCCGTGCGCTACATCATCGGCAACAAGGACGGTGTGTTCTTCAATGCTGAAGCTAAGATGGCTGACCCGTGGGCTGAGCTTGCCCTACTCATGAAGCGCTGGCGCAGCGTGTTCGTCATCGTGGACGCGAAGGGAGATACCATCGGCCCTAAGAAGCTCCGTGCTGACCATCCAGGGCGCGTGTTCCTCGCATTCATGACCAATGACCCTAAGGCACAGGAGGGCGTGCGCTGGGGTGATGGAGACAAGTTCGGTGACGTACAGGTAGCTTGGCATGCCACTGTCCAGCAGCTTGTTGAGGAGTTCCGCGATGAGCGCCTGCCTCTCTACGGCACGAAGGATGACTGGCGCGAGGTGGTGAATGAGTTCATGAACCTCTACCGCGTATGGGAAGTGGATGCACTAGGAGGCAAGACCAGCACCTGGGAGTCATCAGGACCGCAGTCATTCGTGCGTGCTATGGCGCTCTACCGCATCGGCGCTGACAAGTTCAGCAAGGTCACTGCTACCATCGTGGGAGCCAATGAGCGCATGTACGATGGCATCACCGAGAGCATGGGAGACCGTTTCTCTAACCTGAAATAGGCATGGCTGTACCACCCAACATGACAGTGATTGAGTTGTCGCCACAGGAGGCTGTCCTCTTCATGGCCTTTCAGCGACGCTACCCCGTGTTCTCAGTGTTAGAGCAGCTGGGTGCGTTCGATATGCAGAATGGCAGCGTGACTATTAACTACGATGCGAATGGCGCGGTGTCTTCAGTAAGTCTGAATAAAACCCTACGCCCGTCAGCACTGTAACGAGTAGCATCACTACCACCAGGTTCTGAAATAGAAGGTTATCCACAGTGGTGACCATTGGTCATTGACAAGCATACGCCATATACTGTGAGTATCAGCTGAATGAAAGTTTCGTTAAGCTGACGTTTCCACAATCCACTCTGCCCTCCCGCTCGAACGGAGGCATCTCTAACAAGGGATGCCTCCGTTTTGCGTTACATACCGAATGGCGAACTACAACGACCCCGTAGAACAGAATATCGAGGGTGTACGCCAGCTCATCGGTTCACGTGTCAACAAGACCAATGACAACCTTGCCAGCGGTACTGAAGGCCCCGATGCAGAGCACGTAGACCAGTTCACCCTGAAGCTCTCTGATGAAGAGCTTATTCGCCTTGCATCAGCATGGGAAAACAAGTACGCGAGCTACGAGACGGACATCAAGAAGCGTCAGGAGGCCCAGAAGACCTACTACCTCGGCAAGCAGAAGAACACCTCACCTCTCGCCTACGAGGAGCCAATCAGTGCGAACCTCCTGTTCGAGGCTGAAGAGACCTTCCTTCCAGCAGCGCTCTCCAAGAACCCTGAGCCAGTCGTTTACGCGGACAACACGCCTGAAGGCAACGAGCTATCCAAGACCGTTCGCACGATGCTCCAGTACCACGCTGACACGCTGGTACTTCGTCGTAAGCTCACTCTCGTTACACGTCACTGGTCCATCTACTTCCTCGGCGTGATGAAGCACGGCTTCGACCCACGCATCAACGACATCAAGTCAGACGTTATCGACCCGCAGAAAATCATCCTTGACCCAGACTCAACGATTGACCCTTACGGCGACTCTGACTCCACGTACATCGGAGAGCGCAAGACCGTTACTGCGCGTGCTCTTGCAGAGCTGTTCCCTGACCACCGCGAGTGGATTATCGCGTCAGTCGACGGACGCATGGGAACGATGGTCACCTACACCGAGTGGTGGAGCGATGACTTCGTATTCTTTACATACAAGAAGAAGGTTCTCGGCAAGCACAAGAACCCTCACTACAACTACGAGCAGGCAATCACCCAGGAGGATGAGTTCGGCAACATCGTCACTGTCGTAGAGCAGGGTCCTAACCATTTCGCCTTCCCAAAGAAGCCATACACCTTCCTCTCGGTCTTCTCACTCGGAGAGCAGCCTCACGACATCACGGGTCTCATCGAGCAGAACATTCCGAACCAGCGCCGTATCACACGCCGTACTGAGCAGATTGACATGAACCTCAGTCGCTCTAACAACAGCGACGTATTCAGTGAGGAGAACTTCAACCAGGAGACCGCTAAGCAGGCTGCAAAGGCGCTTGCACAGGGTCACCCAGTGCTCGTACCGCAGGGTAAGAGCATCGCAGAGGCCATTCAGCGTCTCCAGGGCGTGTCTGTGGACGGAGCCTTCTTCACGGAGCTTGAGGTCTCAAAGAACGACCTACGCAGCATTTTCGGCACTCAGGGTATCACTGCGGAGTCAGGTGACGAGGACCAGACAGCTCGCGGAATGATTCTCAACCAGTCGCACGACACTACCCGCATCGGTGGTGGCATTGGCGATGCTATCGAGCAGTTCGCTGACAACGTATTCAACTGGTGGGTACAGCTCTACGCCGTCTACTACGACCAGCCACACTTCGCTTCCATCATGGGCGCGATGAAGGCAGTCGAGTACACGCTCCTCAAGGGTTCAGACCTCAACCGTCGCATCGTGGTCTCTGTCGCTCCTGACTCAATGAAGCCACGTGATGAGGTGAATGAAATCAACACCGCGACTCAGCTCTACCAGAACGACCTCCTCGACCCGAAGACCTACTTCACCGTCACTAACTTTGCGAACCCAGAGGAGACAGCAGGCCAGGTCACCCTATGGAAGACCAACCCAGCGCTCTACTTCCAGGTCAACTTCCCCGACCTCTTCGCACAGCTCCAGCAGCAGGCTCAGCAGCAGGCATTACTCGCAGCTCAGGGTGTTGCCCCGCCGATTCCTAACGGAGGCGAGGCAGCTCCTGAGTCCATGACCGAGCCAGCTGGTGGACTTTCAGCCCCAGCATCGAGTTCAGCGCTGAGCAACGTGCCATTAACAACCCCAACGCAATAATTTATGAGCAAGAACCACAAGGAAGAGAAGAAGGAAGTAGTCGAAATCCCAGAGGAAGCAATCGTCTCCCGTGAGGAGGTGGTCGCTGAGATGGGAGAAGAGGCAGTAGCAAAGATTGAGGCCGAAGCAGAGGTATCCGATGCAGAGGTCGTAATCGTGCCTAAGGAGGTCCCTGAGACCGCAAACCTATCAGCCCCAGCGCAGAAGAAGGAAAAGAAGCGTGAGGAGTGCCAGGTGTGCGGAGGAACGGGCCTTGAGTCAGCTGAAAAGCTCTGCCCTGCCTGCGAAGGCAACGGCCTAAAGCGTTAATCGTATGAACTACGCAGCACCAATCGACTCTTACGAGGCAACTCGTAACGCAGCAATCGCCAAGATTAAGGGTGCTGCGGAGTCCACTCAGAACCCAATCCTGAAGGAAATCTCGAAAGAGGAGGACCCGAAGGCCAAGGCAGCGAAGCAGAAGAACATCCGCACTATCCAGATGGTCATGGACAAGGGAATCGAGATGTACCGCGAAGGCCACTGTGACTTCGCATCGTGCGTCAAGAACATTACTAGCGCTCTCTCAGCACTCAAGTAGGTATGGCTGGATTTATGAACAAGGCGTTGAACGCCATCAAGAACTTCGGAGCCAGCGTCACCGTCGTGGACAACAAGAATGACCCGACGAGCGCCTACTCGATGATGAAGCGCAAGCAGGACAGCATGGGGCCAGCAAAGAACTTCCCGCCACTCCAGGGAAAGAAGCTGCCCTCAGCGCCAGGACGTGGTGCAGCCCTCAAGAAGCTGAAGTAACGCACCCCCGTTTGTAAGGCAGTACGGGAGAACAAGCCTGAATCCAAACCAACTAATCTCTGAAAAGAGCGAAAACATATGCCCCCAGAAACAACTAACGAGGTAGACAAGTTCTTCGCAGGACTTCCATCAACGGACAAGCGTGCTGCCGATGTATTCGGTGACACACCAGCCGTAGAGAAGGAGGAAACCGAGGAGAACGACCCTGAGAAGGGCGCTACCGAAGACGGTGAGCCTGAAAACGGCGAGCCAGTGCGTAAGAACCGTCAGCACCGCCGTGCGGAATCTCGCAAGTGGGAGGAACGCCTTACTGAAAAGGAACGCGAAATCATCGCTCGTGAGGCCCGTATCGAGGAGCGTGAACGTGCTCGTGTCGCAGCACTTGAGAATGACCCGAATGTCGACCCCCTACTCGTTCAGATGTATGGCGACAACACGGATGCGATTCGTCTGCATCAGCAGCTACTCGCAAAGTCGACCAAGGACGCTGAGGACCGTGCGTTCCAGCGCTTCCAGGAGAGTGCAGCTGAAGAGAAGCGTCAGCGCCAGAAGTTCGAGTCAGAAGTCCTAGAGGGCCTTGAGTCCATCGAAGATGTGTACGACGTAGAGCTTACGAGCGACTCGCCTCGTGCCAAGAAGACTCGCTCTGAGTTCCTCGGCTTGATTGAAAAGCTCTCCCCGAAGAACAGCGACGGCGACATCATCGCCTACGTGGACTTCGATTCCGCTTGGAATATCTACTCAGCAACCCGCTCAAAGGAGACGCAGAAGACGGAGACGACCACACGCGCTAAGGAAATCGCAGCGCAGACAATGACGAAGGCTACTACAGGCGTGAACGCGCCCAAGGCGGTAACGCCAGGGTTCGACGGCTGGAAGAAGGACTTCAACGTGTCATAAGCGACAACCATTACTAACTCTTATTCACGATTATTATGCCTCCAGGTGTAAACATCACGACTACGACGAACCAGTACCTGGCTCCGTCGTGGGTCGACCAGGTGCTTCGTGACAACCTCTTCTTCGGAGAGATTCTCAAGAACACCAAGAAGTGGGACGGCTCCCAGATGCTGTTCCCAATCAAGTACCAGAAGGGTGAAGCGTCTATCGCTTTCAACGGCTTCGACCTACTTCCTATCAACCAGGTTCCAGTGTCTGTGAACATGACGTTCTACCCTACATTCGTAGCTACGAACGTTGCGCTCGCTGGTTCCGACCTCTCGGTCAACTCCACTCAGGAGCAGACCCTGAACCTCATGTCCGTAACCATGGAGTCTCGTGCTCAGGACGGTGCTGATGACATCGGCAACTTCTTCCAGCAGAGCGGTCAGGCATACGGCGGTAAGGCTCCTATGGGTCTTGCTGGTATCGTCGACAACGGTACGGTTCTCTCCAGCTACGGTGGCCTTGCACGTTCTACCTACTCAGGTCTCAACGCGACGGTTACTGCATCAGGTGGAACCATCTCGCTGCTCAAGGTTCGTCAGCTCTGGAACTCCATCACGGACGGACAGGTCGCTCCGAACTTCGCTCTTACGGACTACAACACATGGGCGCTCTTCGAGCAGCTCCTGACTCCGTTCCAGCGTAACAACTACTCCGACTTCGCTCCTAACAAGCAGAACGGTTCCTCAGCAGGCTACCGTGCGCTCGTTTGGGACGGCATGCTCATCATGCGTGACCGTAAGGTGACTTCGGGTAACTTCTACCTCCTCAACACCGATTACCTCAAGTTCTACGGTCTGAAGTGGTGGGAGGGTAAGGCGGTATCGCCTCGTGCGAAGGACATCGAGGGCAACGTGTACGAGGAGTCTATCTACACGCCTTCAGCCTTCACGTGGACTGGCTGGATTCGTGCCTACAACCAGGGAGCTATCAACGGCTTCATGATTATGGGCGGTCAGCTTCTCTGCACCAACCCTTGGCGTAACGGTGTGCTCACAGGTATTACCAGCGTCGCCTAACCCTAAGCGAACACTGCTATGCCTCTGAACATCAACAATTACGACCCAGCGTTCCGTAACGGGGCGCAGGTCCAGACCGATGACATCGCTGATGCTTCAGTGACCCTTGCAAAGCTCGCTTCAGGGGTCACCCCAGCAGCAAACGTAGTCCTCTTCGGCACTACGACTGCTTACGCAGGCGGTGGTACATCCAACGGCTTCACCGTTACAGGTCTTCTCTCAACCGACACTGTGTCTGCTGTCATTCGTGCCAGCACCAACGCAGTAGCGATTGCGAAGGCAGTACCAACTACGAACACGCTCACAATCACGTTCTCAGCTGACCCTGGTGCATCCACCACGGTTGACTACATCGTGGTTCGCGCAGCTTCGTAATTACCAACCCGAATAACTTCTAAAGACACATATGTCTCGTCTTACTCAGAAGGGCCAGGGAGCACCATTCGGTCTCCTCTCAACTGTCACTGAAGTAGTAACTACTGCTCCTTACAGCAACTCGACAACGACTGCTGGTGAGCGTTTTGACTCCTCAGATGGCCGTGAGTTCGTCCTTGTGCAGAACGGCGCAGTAGCTATCGCTGCTGGAAAGCTGGTACAGGCTCCGCCTGTTATCGCTGACCACCAGAACATGGCGGTTACTGCTTACGCTCCTGCTTCAAGCACGGTCCCTTACACCACTATCACTGTTACCCTCGGCGCAACCGCAGCTACTGTTAACCAGTACGCAGGTGGTTACCTCGTTGTTAACGACAACGCTGGCGAAGGCCAGACTCTGAAGATTGCATCGCACCCAGCTGCTGCTCTCTCTCAGTCTCTCGTCATTACGCTTGAGGACACTGCTGTAACGGCAATCACCACAGCGTCTGAGGTTTCGCTCATCCCGAACCTCTACACTGGCGTTGTCATCAACCCTACGACTCCTACGAACACTCCAATCGGCGTAACTCTCTACGCTCTTGGCGCTTCGTCAGCTGTCCCTGCGGTTGCTGGTACTACCAACGTGTTCGGCTTCATCCAGACCAAGGGACCTGTCTCTTGCCTCAACGGTGATGCTGACCTCACTGTCGGTTCTGCTATCTCTCCTTCTAACGCTACGGCGGGTGCAGTTGAGAACGGCGTAATCGCACAGGGCTTCGTTGGTCGCGCTCTCCAGGCGGGTGTGAACACGGAATACCGTACTGTTTACATCGACCTCTAATAGGTCCGCACCTGGCCCTTTACGGGGCCAGTGGCGGGGACGTTAGAACCCCCGAATTACCCTGCCTGAAAAGGCCAAACTAACTGCTTGAAAAAGCTCCCATTATGGAAATCACCCAGTTCAACAACATTCTTCCAGAGGGCTTCAATGGCGTGTTTCCGTTCACCAACTCCTCTGACGAGGACTACAAGGACATGTGGAACAGCATTGAGTACACCTTCCCTGCGAAGAGCACGGTTCCTCTTATCATCCCAGGTGAACCACCTGAGGGCGTACAGAACATCCGTAAGAAGTTCGCACGTGGCTACGCAGTCCGTGAGTTCTACAAGACCGAGAAGTTCGCGTACATGAATGACCGTGAGCGTGGCGAGAAGCCTGCTCTCTACACGGAGAGCGACCTCGAACCGTTCATCCAGTCATGCCTCGAACCGCTTCCTATGACGCACGCAACCGCTCACAAGGTGGTCCGTAACGAAGAGGAAAACCTGTCCAAGGATGAAGAGGGAAACCCTCGCACTAAGGTCCTGAAGTCAAAGATGATGGACCCTAAGCTCGGCGTTCCGACTGACGAATCAGTGGTCGGAAACGGCGCAATCGTAGCCTAATGAAACTCTTCAGCAAGAACGACATCCAGAAGAAGAAGACCGAGGAACGCGCACGTGAAGTGTCGCAGGGCGTTGCCCTTGCCACTCGCGTGAACGAACTTCGTCACACCGCTTCTATGGAGGAAGTAATCAACAAGACGTACCGCGAGCAGTCTCGTGCGACTACGGAACAGGAGATTGCGGTCATGCTTGCTGAAAAGTCTCAGGTATCGGGCGAGCTGAAAATTGCGAAGGAAGAACTCGCAGAGGCGCGTAAGCCACTCGATGAAGAGTGGAGCCGTGCTCGCAAGGCCCTTGAGTACGCTCAGGAGCGTGAAGAGATGGCTGACAAAAAGTTCTACGCTGCGGTACTTGAAGAAGATTCTCTTCGCAAGCGTGAGCAGGATGCCACGAAGCGCGAAGGCCAGCTCGTCAGCCGTACTCTCTCTGTTGAGGCTCGTGAGAATGACGCAGCGGAACTCTTTAAGAGCGCCACTGCTACGAAAACTGGTGCTGATAGCCATGCTGCGGAGCTTGCAAAGCGTCTCTCACATCGTGAGCAGACAGTCAGTGACCGCGAGGTAGCCGTTACGAACAACGAAAGCTCGAACAAGGCCCGTGCAGAAGCACTGGATAAGCGCGAGAAGGAGCTGAACGAACGCGAGACTCGCATCACCGACCTTTACAAGACCTACGAAAGCACACATGGCGAACGCAAGTAAGGACGAAAACGGCGTATCTACACTCATTGGTGCGTCTACCGCTGACGGCAAGACCCCAGTGCGTGTTTATGCTGACCCAACCACACACCGCCTTCTGGTAGCCAACGGTGTCGCAACTGGCACGGCTGCCCCAGCGACAACACCTTCCTTCATTGGGCAGGTGTTCGTCGACACGACTGGCAAGAAGGCTTACATGGCGATGGGAACAACCAACTCTTCGGATTGGGTAATCCTCAACTAATATGCAGGCGAACAAGGACGAAAACGGCGTATCAACGCTCCTGGGAACACTCGATACGGATGGACTTACGACCATTCGTGTTGAGGCTGACCCGTCAACGCACGCACTTCAGGTGATGGATGACACGACTGGTTCAGACAACGGCCCTGGCCCTGTCGCTCCACGTGACGATAACGACGTTCCAGCGCTCCTTGCTGTGTCTTCCGTAGATGGGATTACGCCAGTGGCCGTGTACACGGACGCGAACGGAAATCTCCTAATTCAGAGCACATAATATGGCACAGGCATCACGCGACCAGAACAATGTTCCGACTCTCCTCGCTGCATCCAGCTCGGATGGTACGACTCCAGTCCGTGTCTACGCGGACCCGACTACGCACCGTCTCCTGGTCTCGATTCCAGGAGGGTCAGGAACAGTTACTTCGGTATCAGTTGCGACGGCAAATGGATTCGCAGGTACGGTAACCAACCCGACCACGACTCCAGACATCACCATCTCAACGACAGTTACAGGCATTGTAAAGGGTAACGGGACGGCAATCTCAGCAGCAGTGGCAAACACTGACTACCAGAGTCCGATTTCTCTAACGACAACGGGAACTTCAGGCGCAGCGACCTTCAACGGCACTACGCTCAACATTCCTGTCTATTCAGGCGGTGCTTCAGGCATCACCATCGGCACTACGACGGTTACATCAGGCACGACTACTCGTGTTCTCTACGACAACGCAGGCGTAGTAGGCGAGTACGTCATCACAGGTACGGGCAACGTAGTAATGTCCAACACCCCAACGCTCGTAAGCCCTATTCTCGGTACGCCGACTTCAGGAACGCTTACGAACACGACTGGATTCCCAGTTGCTCAGCTTGCAGGCGCGGGTACGGGTGTTCTCACCGCTCTTGCCATCAACGTAGGCTCAGCAGGTGCTGTGGTGCTCTTCAACGGCGCTCTAGGCACTCCTTCATCAGGTACGCTGACAAACTGCACAGGACTCCCTGTAGGCTCGATTACGGGTCTTGGAACTGGCGTGGCGACAGCTCTGGCAATCAACGTCGGTTCAGCTGGTGCGTTCGTCACATTCAACGGTGCGCTCGGAACACCTTCATCAGGAACGGTCACAAACCTCACTGGTACGGCATCCATCAACATCAACGGAACGGTTGGTGCAACCACGCCTACGACGGGTGTGTTCACTACGCTCGTTGCTGGCTCAACCACGTCACTCCTTCTCGGTACAGCAGGTTCAGCGGTGGGTAACATCGGCTTCCGCAACGCGACTTCAGGAACCATTACGCTCGCTCCTGTAACGGGTGCGCTGGGTACAGTGACTCTGACGCTCCCTGCGGTCACTGACACGGTGCAGGCAATTGCAGCCACTCAGACGGTCACAAACAAGCGTAACCAGCCTCGCACAGCGTCTTCTACGACCTCATCGAACCTATCGCCTGACCTCTCGACTGCGAACGTCTACTACCGCACTACGCAGACCGCTACACTCACTATCGACGCTCCTACGGGAACTCCTGTCATCGGTGAAGTAATTGCAATCTACGTTGACTCAGCGGGCGCACAGACTCTCACCATCAACTCTACTTACAAGGTGTTCGGGGCTGCTTTCCCAGCGACCACGACAGCGGGTAAGACGTTCATGATGATTGCTCAGTACAACGGCACTGATTGGAAGACCACCTGGGCTAACGCTGTATAAAATCTTATGGCACTTACCAACTCACTCGTACTCGCAGCAGCATCAAGCCAGTACGCTACTGCTGCTGACAGCGCCACCCTCTCCATCACTGGCAACTTTGCCATGGAGTGCTGGGTTAAGTTCACTACCCTGCCAGGCAGTGGTGTCGACTGGTGTCTCGGTGGTAAGTGGAACAACGATGCTAACCAGCGTGAGTATCGTTGGGGCCTACGCAATTCTGGTGGAACAATCACCATTGGCGTTATTACGTCTACGAACGGCTCTTCCTTTACCGAGAATTACGTGACTTGGGCGGGCGCAGCTACGGGAACGTGGTTCCACCTAGCGGTGTCCAAGAACAGCACTACTGCTACGGTGTACGTGAATGGTTCCAGCATCGGAACAGCAACAGTCGACTCATCTCAGTTCAACGGCACTTCACTCTTCGGTGTGGGTGCGCTCGTTAACAGCTCGCCAACACAGTTCGTGGACGGTAAGTTTGCCCTCTATCGCGTGTGGAGCACTACACGCACTGCCAGCGACTTCTCAAATAACTGGTGCGTGGCTCTAGGAAGCACGACAAACCTATCAGCAGAGTGGGTGCTCAACAACGTATACACAGACAACTCTGGTAACGGGAACACATTGACGGGAGTTAACTCTCCGACATTCGGTACGGATGTGCCGAGTGTCTGTGCAGCACCCGCAGTAACGTCTATTCCAGACGCACGTATCTTCTTCATCTAGCTATGAAACCACTTAACTTTGCCGATGCCTTCAAGACACTTTGGCCAGTCTTCCTCATCGTAGTGAGCCTGGTTGCTCAGTGGACGCTGCTTGGTCAGCGTGTTGAAACGTTGGAGCAGCGTGTAAACAACCAGGAGGCGACACTTACCGAACTGCGCGGTCAGGTGACTGAAGGCCAGAAGGATGTCGCTGCCCTCACTGAGAAGGTGGACGGCATCAAGGATAGCGTCGACTACATCCGTAATCGCATTGACCGTGCGCTTACGAACAACTAGATATGAGTTACCACATTGAAGGAAAGGACATCGTAATCAACGGCTTCGAGAAGGGAATCTCCGACTCGGTGTATTCGGGTGTGGGCGACATGCGTAACATGGAAATCGTCGGATACCCTGGTGAGGCATCCGTGACGCTTGGTACTGCTCAGGTGACGAAGCCAGCCGTATATAACGCAGTTGCCTTTACTTCAACTGCGTCCACTGACCGTCTGACCGTTGCTTCAATGTCTGGTATCTACGCGGGGACTGCCATCGTTCTTAACACCAGCTCTTCTACGGGACTCTCAACTGGAACGGTGTACTACATCCAGAACATCGTGGGCCTGACCTTCCAGGTCTCTATTGGTCCCGCTTCTACCACGCCAGTGAACTTTTCAACTGATGGCTCAGGAACCCTGACCACTTACCAGTTCTCAGGAAGCTCCCCTATCGCTTACTACGCCGACAATACAGGCGGTCTCGCAGGCATCAACTCAGTCTTCATGACTGACAGCGAGGCCAAGTTGTGGGTGTTCATGAACCAGGTCATCACTGACGTGCCTGCAAACTCACTCATCTTCATGGGTAACATCGGTGGAGTTGCTGCTTCTGGCATCAAGACCATCACAGGCATCAACATCTGGAATGGCTACCTATTCCTCTTCGGAATCGTCACTGTGGGAACTGACGTGGCTGATGTGGGAGACCTCCTCTTCACTCCTGCTGCTGCCTGGGATTACACCTGGCAGAACCTCAGCACCCGCAGCTCAAACGGCGTTATCAACTCACTTGTATCGAGTGAGGACGGCAACCTGTACTGGATTTCATCTGATGGTCTTGGCTCTCTTATCGAGACTCCAGGTGACTCGTTCGACCCTGGTGACTCTGCAAGCTACTCACTCGCAAACGGCGACGCGCTGCTTCTTCCTGAAGAAGACAGTGCAAACTGCATCGCTGAGCTTGGCAGCAACCTGCTCATTGGAGCGCAGAAGAACTTTGTTTACGTGTGGAACAAGATTGACGCTGGCTTCAGCGGTCTCTTGAACATCCCTGATTACTACACTTCATTCATCGTTGCAGCTAGCAACAACGCCTACGTGTTTGCTGGAACCCGTGGCCGTATCTACATCACCAACGGCTCAGGCATCGACCTATACAAGAAGATTCCTGACTACGTGACAGGACTCTTGAACCCGTTCTTCCAGTGGAATGACGCGAACTTCGGACGCAACCAGCTCTACTTTGCCTTCTCAGTGCGTAACTCAGCAGGAACACTTCAGGACCTATGCTCAGGCGCGTGGGCTATTGACCTTGAGAGCGACGCACTACGCATGCTCAACAAGACATCGGATGCTGCATACGCAGGCACGGTCCGTATGGTGACTCCACGCCCAGGAAATAACACCAGTTCGCCTGTCTCAGGTATTTTGGGTAACAGCATCGCAATCGCTTACTACAACAGCACGGCTTCCTACATCGACTACTCGACATCTACCCCTTACACAAACTACGAGAGCTTCCTGCATACGGAGATGATTCCAGTAGGAACCATTCTCGACCCATTTACCCCTTCTCAGATTGAGTGGAAGACCTCTGCACCATTGGTAGCAGGGGAGGGTGTACGTGTTTCATACCGCACAAACATCTCAGCTAACTTCACCCAGATTGGTGAGACCACCACCGCTGGGGTGCTTTCAGACCTTTACCAGACGAACTTCGAGAAGGTGCAGTGGGTTCAGTTCCTAGTGGAAACCAAGTCAACGGCATCCACACCGAGCTACGCACGCCTCACTGAGATGCGCGTCCGCGACTGGCCGTCAGGAGTAAATAACAAGAACTAATATGGCTACGAAACTAGAACAGTACGCAGACATCCAGGCCCTTGTTCGCAAGGAGATTGAGACGATGTTCCCGCAGCTTTACAGCCAGCAGGCGACCAAGTACGGCGTGGCCAAGGTTCCGCTCCACGTTCACAACGGCTTCGATGCTCCACAGATTAAGGCATCTGACGTTATCGCTTCACAAGCAGCTTCAGGCTCCATCACCATGTCGACCACGGGCCAGCGCTACCAGATTGGTCTCAACGTAAAGCCAGGCTCCCCATTTGCTCCTTCCATCATTCGTTTCAACGGCATCGCAGTTCACTCAAGCACTTCACCAGCAATCACTCCTGACATCCGTGCGCTTGTGGTCGGAGATGCCTTCATCGGACCATCGTTCTACCTTCAGCCTCTCACTACCAGCTCAGTGACTGTCGGTGGTCCTCCTCAGGTCTGCGTGCAGTCATCGTCATACATCTGCGTGAACAACTCAGGTGCAGGACCCGCAACGCAGGCATCGGTGAGCGAGGGTCATATTGTCAGCGTGACCTTCAACGGCAACATCGTTGCACGTGCAACGATTCCCGACCTCGATGACTTTGGTGCGAACGACAATCCACTGAAGGACGGAAACATCCTGGTGGATGTGACGCTCGCCACCAACTGGCACATTATCGGCAACTTCCTAATCATGTAACCATGAAGTCCTACACCACACTTACCAACCTGTTCACGGACCTATCGAACAACACCGCGTCGACAAACGTGACGCGTGGCGCTGCGCTCATCAACGACCAGTACCGCTACCTCATCCAGAAGTATTTCAACAACGAGCGCTCATCAACGACCACTACCATCGGTGGCATGAGTCTGACGTTCACTGTTGCTCCTATCGCAGGAGCGACTTCTGGAACGCTCACAAGCGCTTGGACGTACCCAACCTGCAAGCAGCTCATCACCTTCTCTGACGGCGAGCAGTACCAGGCCCAGTTCACACAGGGGTCCGCGAGTGTCACGTGGAGCACTCCTCTTCAGGAGGCCGTGGATGCCGATTTCAGCTCTGTTGGTGTGCAGAGCTACAGCATCCCTGCCAACGTGTCGAAGGTGAAGAACGTGACCATCAACGTAGGACAGTTGAAGTACCAGCCAGTGCCAATCATGACGCGTCAGGAGTGGGATAATGTGAACTTCCTTCCGTACACTTCGGACATTCCGAACTACTTCTACATCTACGGAAACAACATTGAGATTTGGCCGATTCCATCCACTACGGGCAACGTCATCACGACCAACTACCAGACCCGCGTTTCGGACCTCAGCGTTGCTGACTACTCAACAGGAACCCTCGCAGCGGGCGGTATGGTCGCAGGCAGCGTAACGGTTACAGGTCTCGCATCAGCGTGGGCGGGTGGGACCTTCCCTGTCGGAGTCGACATCAGCTACTACAACCTCAAGATTAAGGCGAATATCCCTTACGGAGACGGCATCTGGTATCCGATTCGCATGTTCAACAGCAACACCTCCCTCACCCTGGACGTGCCTGTCATCAACGCTCCGAACATCACCGCAGCAACTACCTACACCATCGGGCAGTTCCCGCTGCTCGATGAGGACTTCCACGACATGCTCGTATACGGGGCGCTCAAGACGTACTACAGCTCCCAGGTAAAGGATACGGACCGCTTCAAGGAGTACAGCGGTCTCTACGATGACCGCTTGCAGCTCCTGGAGGCATACGCTGGCACGAAGAGTGTCAACGTGGACCTTGGCGACCAGCCACAGGCGGTTAATCCCAACCTGTTCCTGTACGCAAGCTAATTAGTAGACGATAATTTATTCACCATGGCTCTCTCTTACTCAAACACAGCACCTGCTTCAAGCGCTCTGAGTGGCTTGATGTCGGGCCTCTCACCTTCGGCGCTCGCAAACGCTAAGGCTAAGGGCATCGGCAGCAACCTCTCTATCGGTTCCACGGGAAACGTCGTGGCATCGAAGTCACAGCCGACCAAGACCACAACGTCTTCGTCAGTAACTTCTTCGCCCGCTCTACAGACCACACCTAAGGCTCAGTCCAACACCTCAACTGCTGGAACCGCCTCAGCAGGGTCCTACCGTGGAGTGAACATCAACCCTGGTTCGGATGCCGATGTCATGGCCCAGATTAAGGCCATCGACGCTCAGCAGTCCGCACCTTCCGTGAATCTCACTACCCCTACGTCGTCTATGGGGTCTTCGAGCACGTCCTCATCATCGTCCTCAAGCAGCAAGAGCAAGAAGAGCACTGAGCCTGTTCTTCCTTCCTTCAGCGGTATCGTTGGAGACCTTGCGGGCATCGCTAAGAACGGTTCTCCAGCGGTCCAGGCTGCTAACGAGGCCCTGGTGAAGTTCAACATGAGCAACGCGGACACTACGAAGGACATCTACAGCTCTCCTACCTCAGCCCGTGTCATGCAGGGTCGTAACGCGCAGGTACAGCTCGCTAACGCTGCAAAGCAGGCAGCTCTCGCATCAGGTGTTACGAACGCTCTCACAGGCCAGGGACAGCAGATTACGGGCCTTGGAACGGCTGCTGGATACGCTCAGCCTACCCAGATTTCTCCTGGAAACGTTCTTACGAACCCTCTCACGGGTGAGGCAATCGCTTCAGCTCCTGCTCTCGGCCAGTACGGTCAGACTTACTACGACCCTATGAATCCAGGTTCGGCGGGTGCAGGTGCTTCGGCGCTCACAAGCGGATGGGCTGACTACCTTGCTGGCGGTGGAGACCCTTCCCAGGTTCCTGCAACGGTCTCAGGCAACGCAGTCCTCTGGCAGCAGACGCTCCAGGCTGCTAAGCAGAAGAACCCAGGATTCGACGTGAACAGCGCCATGGGTGCTGCACAGGCTCGTCAGACCACTGCTGGTCTCACTTCAGGTCTTGCAGGTTCTCAGGCGAACACTGAAATCGTCCAGAAGGGCAAGCAGGAGGTTGCGAACATGGAGGCTGCTCTTACAACGGCTGACCAGAACGTTCAGAACCTCCTTGGCATCATGCAGCAGTCGGGCATCAACAACTACAACCTTGTTCCGCTCAACAGCATCGCTAACAAGGTGCGTGCGAACCTCTCTGACAGCGCCGTACTCCAGTACCAGACGCTCCTTGCAGGTACTCGCGCTCTCCTTACATCGGTGTTCATCTCACGCGGTCTTGCGCCTACAGACGCTGCTGCACAGGCTGACCAGACGCTTGCAAAGAGCACAACGGTCCAGGCGCTCTTCGACCAGTACAACGCTGCGAAGAGCGAGGCTGCAAACCTCATCCAGAACAAGAAGCTCCAGATTCAGCAGGCTGAGCAGTCGCTCAACTCGCAGACTCAGGGTGGTGGTTCAGGTCAGACTACGCAGATTAACGGACGCACTTACCAGAAGGTTCAGGGCGGTTGGCAGCTAGTCGGATAAACGCTTATGGCCACTCTCGCAGTACGCAACAACAATCCAGGAAATCTCCGTGACCCGAAGACGGGGGCTTTTCGGCAGTTCGCTACGCAGGAGGAAGGCTACGCAGCTCTCTTGAATGACCTCGATGCGAAGCGCACAGGCGCAACTCGCACGGGTCTGAACGGCAACAGCTCGCTTAGCCAGTTCGCTTCTGTGTACGCGCCCGCAGGCGACAACAACAACCCTGCTCAGTACGCAGGAAACCTAGCCTCAAAGCTCGGTACGAACCCCAATGCCCCAATCGGACAGCAGGACATCGGCAAGCTCGCCGTTGCCATCGCTCAGAACGAGGACCCTTCAGCTGCTCAGCACACCGCTGGTAGCGCTCCTGGGTTCATTTCTGACGCTCAGATGGCTCAGATGCAGGGAGGCGGTACTCCAGCTCCAGCAGGTGGTTCCACGGGAAACGCGCCAGGGTTTATCTCTGACGCTGACTTCGCATCTATGGGTGGCCAGCAGCCTGCTCCAGCCCCTGCGCCTGCTCCTAACGTGCCTAACGCGGTTGGTACGCCTCCAGGCCAGTTCAACTCCTACAGCCTGTCAGGGCGTGAGGAGGAGAAGCCTAAGAACGGAGTCGTAGGATTCCTCGGCAGCGTCGCTAAGGCGATTGCAGAGCCAGTGGTGAACCTTATTGCTCGCCCTGGTCAGCTCGTTCAGCACACGCTCGGTGGCGACACGCAGCCTATCGAAGGAAAGTTCCTCGGTCTCGACATCACGGACCCGTACTCACGTGGCTTCAACGAAGTTGGTAAGGACGTGGGTCGCGGTATCGAAACTGTTTCACTCGGTCTTCCTATCAAGGGTCTCGGCAGTGCAGCAGCTGTCGGCGCTACTCAGGGTCTCGGTTCCTCAATCGAGCAGCAGGGTCTCAAGGAGTCGTTCACTACCCCGCAGGGTCTCACAAACACCGCGCTCAACACAGGCGTTGGTGCTATTGCTGGTGGAGCCACCTACGGCGCTACGAAGGCCATTGGAGGCGCTATTAAGGGCGCAGGTGACCTCATGAGCGGTAAGACCGCTACACAGGCGCGTGAGGGCATCTACAAGGCATACGAGAGCGCTCTGAACCTCAACGTGAGCGAGCGTGGCTTCGAGAACCGTACAGGTAAGGACCTGGCACGGGTACTCCTCGACAACAACGCTCCGCTTGGTCGTTACGACAACGGAACCCTCGATGCGTCGGATGCTATCAAGATTCTCCGCGACAAGCTGAACCCTCTCAACCAGGAGGCATCAGACCTGCTCAACAACCCTCAGGGAGTGGTATCGAACATTCACTTTGGTGACGTGTACCAGACTGTGGCAAAGCGCATCAACGAGAGCACGTTCACCCAGACCCAGAAGAACGCGATGCTCCGTGAAGCTAAGCAGCTCATCGAAGCTGAAGCTAAGCAGTATGGTATTGAAATTACTCCTGCCGTTTCCGACAAGATTAAGCAGGGCTTCTGGAACACAACGTTCTCACGCAGCGTCACATCACGCGATGCGCTCACGAGCAACACGAACTACCTCATCGGTAATACGCTCAAGGACCTTGAAGAGAAGGCAATCGCTGGCACGGATGCTGGTGACGTTCTCGGTGGAATCAACAAGCAGCGCTCCGACTACATCGACGCAATCAAGCGCCTCTCCAAGCTGGACGGCGTGAAACTACTCAAGGGTGGTCGCCTCGGTAACATGTGGGGTGGTCTTATTGGCTCAATCGCTGCTGGAGCCACTGGTGGTGGTCCTGGTGCGGTACTTGCTGGAGACTTCTTCGGCTCAAAGGCAGCTCAGTTCATCAACAACCCTGCGTTCAAGATTGGTGCAGCAAAGGCACGCCAGTCAGTATTGAATGGTATCCCTGTCAGCCAGACGGCGGGTAAGGGAATGGGAGTCGTTGGTGCTGGACTCAAGAACGCTGCTGGTACTGCTGCTCGCTTTGGTCAGCCCGCTGCTAACACGTTCCTCGGTCAGTAAAGAATCCTTCGCCTTGTTGGTGAAGAAAAAAGAAAGCCCATCGAGGAGGCCGTCGATGAGCATTACTTCTTTTTCTGGAACTGCTTGCACTCCTTCTTCACCTTGTTGTTCTTGTCGAACTTAGCGTTGTTAGAACAGGTGACTTCGAGCAGTTCATTAGGGGTTGAGGTGGCGACTACTGCGGTTGCCTTGGCCTTAGGACCCTCCAGAGCTGAGATGCGAGCTTCCAGAGCACTAATCTGGGCCATCAGCGCATTTACCTGCGACTGTAGGTCCTTATTGGTTGGTTTGGTGGCTGCGAACGTCATGCTCGGAACGAGCAGGAGCGCTAGAGCCAGGGTTGCTACTGTATATTTCATACGTTCATAACATACCCCATTGGGATGTTTTAGTCAAGGGGTACATCCGCGTCACTGAGGATAACCTCTCCACGGATTTTCTTGAGAATATCCTTCGCGCAAGCACCACAAATCTCCCGCTGAGAGGTGATGTTACCTATCACGGGATGCTTGTAGCTGCGCTTCATCAGCACGAGCGCAAACTTCTTACATGCCTGGCATCGGCGGAGCAGCTTCATGGTGAGGTGAGCGAGGGAGAGTTACGGCTACACGGGCGGTCAGGACCGTTCCAGCGACGCTGATGGCGTTCTTCACTGCGGTCTTTACTACCTTAACAGGGTCGACGATTCCTGCCTCCCACATATCCACAACTTCGAGAGTCTTTGCGTTGAAGCCCTTTGAGCCGAAGCCTACTTCGTCGCCAAGGACCTTGGAGTCAGCTCCAGCGTTCTCAACGATTTGCATGAGAGGAGCGATGAGTGCCTTCTTGAGGATGTTACCTCCGATAGTGTCAGGCATCTTGGATGCTGCGTTTGCGAGCGCTACGCCACCGCCTGGGATGATGCCTTCCTGGAGTGCCTGGTATGCAGCGTTACGTGCATCCTCAGCCTTGAGGCGCTTGTAGGCGAGTTCGGTCTCTGACTGTGCGCCGAGCTTGAGTGTGGCGACACGGGTCTTGAGCCATGAGATACGGAGCTTAGCCTCGTCAGTGTTCTG
>Ga0181343_1000089_pt1 | contig 41510 bp, 70 predicted proteins | sample Su13VDMLBSD_FD_130110 | JGI IMG/M metagenome (GOLD analysis project Ga0181343, IMG submission 130110) | Freshwater viral communities from Lake Michigan, USA - Su13.VD.MLB.S.D | ecosystem: Environmental > Aquatic > Freshwater > Lake | place: USA: Michigan | collected 2013-07-15
CAGATGGTTCGTTTTACGATACTAAATTGAGTGATGAAATGAATTTAGATTTTTTGACAGAGTTCTTATGTGGTGGTGCAGGTTTTATTTTGATTGATGCTACTTGTGGTCAGGTGTGTTTGAATAAGTCTGCAATTGTAAAAATTATTAAATTATGAAAATGCTTAAAGTAATAGCAGGGATATTGTTAATGCCGATATTCCTTGCTTTGTTTGTTTGGGATAGGATTGTTACTATTCCTTTGGTTTGGATTCCTACTTCTTCTTTGATGGATTGGTTTAGGGATAATCAGAAGATGACTAATAGTGTTATCAGAGGTGGTATAGTTGGATTAATAGTTATTTTGTTATGGTTCATATTTTAAAGTACGGAAAAGCGGAATTAAGGTATTTACGTAGAAAGTTTCGTGAGAACCATAGAGCAATTAATAATCGTAGAGCCTATATTAGGAATTTGTATAACGAGTTAAACGATATGAACTAATGGCGGATAGAAGACATCATGCAGTTGCTAATGATTGGGCGACTAAGTTTTACTTGACTAATGCTACTGGACATAAGTACCAATCAAGAAGATGTGTTTACTTGGCTATTGAAATGATGTTTCAGGCATTAGAGAATGAGGAGTTACCTTACTTTGAGTTTAAGGGTAAACCTGAGTTTTGGTTAGAATTTAAGAAGTATTGGGAAGATGCTCGTGCTTATATGATAAGTACAGAGAAATCATCAGGATTAAGTGCAGGTATTAACGATAAACACCCTAATACTAACAAGATTCAGGCTAACAGCAGGATTATTAAGGATTTTTGGGATATTACACCAAGAATTGCTGAATCAGGTAAGTTAAATCGTAATAAAAAGGCAAAAGAGTTAAGAGAAAAAGAAAAACTAAAAAAGAAGTATGCAGATGTATTAAGACATAAAAATGATATTGATTTGTCTGATAAAGGTGCAGGATTTCTTGGTTAAAATTAAAAGTATGAAAAAAGAAGTGTTAAAATGGGCGGACGACAAGGGTCTGTTGAAAGAAGAAAACAAGTTTGTACAGTTAGCGAAACTTTTAGAGGAATCAGGAGAGTTAGCAAAAGCAATTATCAAAGACGACAGAGTAGAGCAGATTGATGCTATTGGAGATTGTGTGATAGTTTTAACGATACTTGCTAAGCAATTGGACTTAGATATTGATTGGTGTACAGAAAAAGCGTTTAGCGTTATTAAACATAGAACTGGAGAACTAAGAAATGGATCATTTATAAAATCAGAGGACTTATGAGAAGATTAAAAAGAGGAGATGTAGTTGAGTTTATACAAAATTACAAAGATGTAGTTAAAAAAGGGGAAACTCATTTAGTTGACAAGGCTATGTACGTTGATGGTGTGTTACAATGTGTTTATATCAAAGGAGAAACTAACTATATCTATTTTGATGGTGGAGACTTTGAATGGTTTTGTAAACCATACGAAAATAAAAATGTAGAATGCAAAGTGGTGTATGAATATCTTAATGCTAAAAAACAAATGGAAAAAGAAATAAAAGAATACGATTATATAAACCCTAATCACTACAAACAAGGAGATAAAGAGGTTATAGAAATGATGGTAGATATTTGGGGTGCTGAAGATGTTGCGAAATATTGCTCAATGAATGCGTTTAAATACAGAATGCGTATGGGTTTTAAGCCTAATCAACCAGTAGAACAAGAGTTAAAGAAAGCTACGTGGTACGAAGACAAAGCAAAAGAGTTAAGAAATGAGCAAAAATAGACGAGAAAAGCGAAAATTGGCAAGATTATCAAAGAATCCTAACTATATTAAGCCTTACAACTATAAAGTAAGGCAACATAATGGAAAAATAAGAGAATTTAAGTTAAAAGACAGAAAAATTGAACTTGGATTAACTTTAGGAATAATTATAACAACTTTAGTATGGATTTCGATGATTTACACGAAATAGACGACTTGGACTTATCAGGAGGGGATTTTAACCTCTCCTTGTCGTTTGAAGAAGAAAATAAGGCTATAAACTCACAATTTGTAGTGATTTGTGAAAATGATGAGCAAGATGATTACATAAGACAAGTATTTAACTTAGGTGTTAGAACAAAATCAGGCAGAGGAAAGTACGAAACTAATGTAATTGATGCTGATAAACTGATAAAAATGCTGAAAAATGAAAGATAGACGAGTAAAAAGAGGTAAATATGTAAAAAGTGGAACAGTACCACCATTAGAGCCTTTATCTGAAGAAGCACAACAACTATTAATTTCTGATAACGAAAAAAAGAGATTGAGAAAGGAACAGAGGGAAGAAATGGAAATCTTAGACACCGAAGAAGTAAAACCGCAAGAAATCAAGAAAAAAGTAGGCTCGATTAAAGGTAAAAAGAATAGAAGCACAGTAGTTAGAGAAATATTAGACACTACTACTTATGGTAGAAATCCTTTAACTGGTACTGATGATCTTATTTCACAAGAATATAGAATTACACTTGCAGTATTGTCCAAGGCACTAAAAGGAGATGTAAATGCCTATAAAGCACTAATGGATAACGCATACAAACCTCATACACAAGAAGTTGACACTAAAATACAAACTATTGATTTAAGTCAATTTAGTTTTGATGAATTAAGAGGTTTCTTAAAAGACCAAGATGATTATTTACCACCAAACTTATTAACAGATGGAATTGGAACAAATGAACAGCCTACCTATCCAAGTGAGACAAGCACTGGAACTTCAAGTGAGGGCGACATTAGCGAGAGATGATTTTTGGGAGTTTTGTAAAATGTATGATAAGGATTTCTTTATAAAAAGACCTTTTCTACAGAAGATTGCTAAAGCCTTTATGTTAGTTGAACGTGGAGAAATTAAATCATTATCGGTATCATTACCACCAAGGGGTGGAAAATCATACATTACCTCACTATTTTGTGCTTGGGCATTAGGTAGAAATCCTACCGAATCAGTAATGCGTAATACTTGTACTGCTACACTATTCCAAAAGTTTTCTTATGATGTTAGACAGATAGTAAAATCAGAAAAGTTTGCTATGGTATTTCCCGATGTAGAACTTTCTTCTGATAAAGCCAATCTACAAGGTTGGAATACCAATAAATCAAGACAGGTAGGTTACTTTGGAGCAGGTGTAGGTGGTACTATTATTGGTTTTGGTGCTACTATGTTGGCTATTACCGATGACTTGTATCGTGGTATTGAAGATGCACTATCTGATGTAACTAACGACAGAATCCTACAATGGAAAGAAGGTACTCACGATTCACGACTTGAACGTAACTGTAAAAAGATTGATATAGGTACAAGATGGTCAACAAACGATGTTATAGGCAAGAATGTAACGAATAATGAGTATGACTTGTCAATTATTGTTCCTGCATTAGACGAATATGAAAAAAGTTTCTGTGAAGATGTAATGAGTACAGAACAATACTATGCTATACGTAAAAGAATCAATCCTGAAATATGGTCTGCTGAATATATGCAAGAACCAGTCGATTTAAAGGGTAGATTATTCTCTAACTTACGATTCATAGACAAAAGTGATTTCGATGCAATTAAACACAAGGCAAGTGGTTCTGTGGCTTATATTGATGTATCAGATGCAGGTAGCGACTTTACAGCAATGGCTGTTGCAACAATTATTGACAAAGTGGTTTATATTTCTGATTACGTATTCAACAAAGGTAACACCGATGTAACTATTCCAATATGTGCTGAAAGAATAAACCGACTAAACGTAGTGTATTGTAGAGTAGAATCCAACTCAATGGGTGCTGTATTCGGTAGATTACTCCAAACTAAAGCAAGAAGATGTAAAATACTAAAAGTACATAACACTCAAAATAAGATTACCAGGATCATTATGCAATCATCTACAATTATCAACTCATTTGTCTTTGTAAAGCACGATACTAACGAATACCATCAGTTTATGAGTAACCTATTAAGTTTCTCTAAAGAAGGTAAAAACCGCAATGATGATTCGCCCGATTGTCTTGCAGGTTTATCAATGTTTTTGAAATCTTTATTCAAAAAGTTGGAATTGTAAAGATTATTACTAATTTTGAAATGTTTTCCAATGGCTACTGCCTTTAATTGCTTTCTTTAAAATTTCCCCTCTAACAAAGAGGGGTTTTTTTATTTATAAACACCCTTTTTCAATCCCAAGAATACTTTCTTCTCATCATCAGATAAAGTAATACCTAATTCTTGTTCAATCTTAATTAATGCAGATGCTCTGTAGTCGAATCCCTGAGATTCTTGTAAGTAATCTTTTTGCAGGACAGGCAAATGTTCGTAGTCTGCTACTAATCTTAATCCTTCTTTTTCTAATCCTAATTGTTCACTAATGTTGTTATAGATATGCTCTGCTTCAGGAATAATAGTAGTAGTATACGCTAATCTTTCCCCATAATTCACGTTAGAATACGTTGAACCGCTTTCATTAGAGAAAATATAGTAGTTAAGACCAAAAGCATCTATAATCGCAAGTTTGTCTGCTTTAAGTTCGTCAAACAACATCAAGTCTTTTGTAGGGAATGACATTGGTGTCCATTTAACATCAGATTCAGAGATTATCAACTCATCTTTACTTCTATTGTACCAATCTCTTTGTATTTGTTCACGTTCTTCAGGAGACATAGGTAAAGCACCACCTAAATCAGAGTTTACTGCTGATAAGATACCAATAGCACCAATATTTTCTAAAAGCACGTTACGTTTGTTGTATTGAGCCTTAATATTAGATAATGGGTATTTTAAACTTTCTATTTTAGATACTGAATTTAAGATATTAACACCATCAGTTGTTTGAATGATAATAACTTCATCATTTGTTAATAACTCTTTGTTGTCTTCATTAAAATTATATACATAATCCTTGATTAATCCACCTTTTTCCATCTGTTTCAAGGAACGACCTGATGTATTAATCTGTACCTTGTGAGTAGCAAGTGGAACAAACAAATTAACTATTCCAAAACTTCTTTTTGGTGCGTAACACAATGCTGTAGAGTATAAACTATCATTAACTGATATTGAGTAGATTACATCTTGCCAAGATTGCATAGGATTAGGGTTTTTAATTAAATCAAGTACCCAATGTGATTCTACTTCTGATCCATCAGATTCTTTTACAAGTCTTGGCTTACCATTTGCTAACATTTGAGCCTTTTTATCTACAACTGTTCGTAATTCAGGTATTTCGATATATGCTTTGAATGGTTTTGAAGTGTCCATCCATATAGCAGTTTTCTTACCATAGAAGTCGTGTTGATAAGCACGAGTGGTATCAAATAGGTCGGAAATATTCCTAATAGGCTTTTTTATTTCAGTTCCAAAGAAAGCATTCCAAAAAGAAAGTGTACTCATAATAAATTTTTTATATTTTTGCAATATTAAAGAACAAATTTAATAAATATGAATAACAAAGTAAATTCGGCTTACAAAATAAAATCTCATTCGTTACAAGTTAAAGATGTAGATGCTTCTTCTCGTAAGGTTGCGATGTATCTTGCTCACTTCAATAACATAGATTCAGACAATGATATGATTGTTAAAGGTGCGTTTGCAAAGTCTTTACAAGAAAGAGGTGTAGATTCAAATTCTAACAGAAAAATTGCATTTTTAAGACATCACGACTGGAAGTGGCAAATTGGAAAGTTTATCGAATTAAAAGAAGATGAAAACGGTCTTTATGCTGTTGGAGAGTTGGGAACTTCTACATTAGGCAATGATGCTTTGTGTGATTACCAAGATGGTATCATTAAAGAGCATTCTATAGGATTTAGATACATTAAAGATAAATTAAAGTGGATTGATGATGAATCAATGCTAAGCAAAGGGTATTACCAAGTAAACGAGGTTGCACTTTGGGAAGGATCAGCAGTTACTTTTGGTGCTAATGAAATGACACCAGTATTAGAGGTAGGTAAATCATTAGAAAGTAAAGGAGAGATTATTACTTCTATTACTAACCAAATGGAAACTATCGTTAAAGCATTAGGTAATGGTAATCGTACAGATGAATCTTTATATTCACTTGAAATGCGACATAAATTCTTATCATCTCAATTAGCAGAGATTGCAGGAATGACTGTAGAGCAAACTGATGTAAAACAAAACCTAATAACTGAATTGAAATCCTTTGATTGGAGTACAGTATTTAATAACGTAAAATAAAGAGATATGGCTAAGAAAAAAATAGAAAAGGTAGTTTTAGACACTAAAGTTGCTAAAGTAGAGTTAGAAGTAAAGAATGAGCCTATTTTAGAGGTTGCTAAAGAAACTTTCGGATTAGATTTAGAAAAAACATATAGATTCTTATCTAATGGCAAAAGTCCTTACATAAAAGAAGGTCAAGAAGTATATGTAAGTGGAAGTATGGCAATTATGTTTATTGAAAGAGGTTATGGCAAAGTTCTTAACGATTAGTGATTTTACAAACAAATTTGAAGTAACGACTGGATTGTATCAAAACGATAAGATTCAGTCTTACTTGGATAGATACGAAGATGAATACCTTGTTAAGTTATTTGGTGTAGAATTGTATGATTTGTTTATTGCTGATTTAGATGTAAACAATGATCCGCAAGATGCTAAATTTATTCAAGTATTTGAACCTTTTAACTATCAGGAAGGATTCAGTCTATTAATTTCTCGTGGAATTAAAGATATGTTATTAGGATTCTTGTATTTTGAGTATATGAAGGATTTAGTGGTGCAGACTACAAGTGTAGGTGTGGTTAAACCTGAAGAACAAAATTCTAAAGTTGTTTCAGCACATACACCTATTTACCTTAAATACAACGAAAGCATTAAAACTTACAATGCTATACAAGAGTACATTTTATTAAATATGACAACGTACCCTGAATATAGGGGAAGACAAAAACAATACGCATACTGGCTATGAGAGATATTAGTGTTTTATTTGAAGAATTGGTTTCGCAGATTGATAGTACAATTACCATTAAAAGCAAAGTTGGTAATGTGTTTAACACTTGTGATACTAAATGGTTAAGAGTAGGTAAAAAAGTTTGGGGATTAACTTCTACAGATGTACTGAAACAAACTACTGTTAAAACACTAACAAAAGATACTTCATTTGAACTTAATGACAACACAATAGTAAAGGGGATATATATATCATCTCCTTTCGCTATTGTAGGTACAAAGATTGCTACTAACAACGAGTTTATTTTAAAGGGTAGAAATCTATTGGATAAGACACCTCTTATTTGGTTGTTAGAATCACACAACGAAAAAGTATATAATACAGAAGCAAGTTTGGAAAGAGATATAAAAATGAGGATCATCTTTCTTGACGAAACAAATGTAGCACAATACAAGACTACAGACCATAGACTACAAGTAGTAGAGCCAATGATTGCTTTACAAGAAGAATTTATAAAAGTTCTTAACAAAAAGCCAATTTACAAAACGTTAAAAGATTTCAATAGAAATGTATTTAGTAGATTTGGTGTCGAATCAGATAAAGGTGTAATACAGAATATCCTTGACGCTGATTTAAGTGGAATAGTAATTGAGTTTACGACTTCCAAGTACAAAGAACCGTGTAAATGTTAGTTCAGTCATAGAGCCGATTTAATAATCACTTAGTAACTAAACCCAACATAGGTCGAAAGATTTATCGTTTAATTATTAAATTTTATTAAAAATGGAAATGACTCCTGAACAAGTAGTTGAAAAAATCAACTCATTAATCGCTGAAAAAACAGCAAACTCTGTATCTAAAGATGAATTAGATGCATTTAAATCTCAACTTTCTACATTAGAAGGAAAATCAGATGTAACTGAAGTAAAATCTGCTATTGCTAAATTAGAAGGAATGGTAGAAGGAATGAAAGAAGCGAAAACAGAAAAGAAAAATGTTTTCAAGTCAATGGGAGAAGCAATTGCTGATGCTTTTGAAACTTCAATTGAAAAGATCACAGAAGTAAAAGAAAATGGTGGTTTAATTAACCTTGATGTGAAAGCAGTAGGTACAATGACTATCACTAACAACTACTCAGGTGGTACAGTTGCATTATCTCAATTAGAAGCAGGTGTTGCTCGTATTGCTCGTAGAATGCCTTTCTTGCGTCAATTAGTTAACACAGCAGGTACAACTTCAAAGTATATCACTTACTTACAGTCTAACGGACAAGAAGGTGGTGCAGGTATGACTGCTGAAGGTGCTGAAAAAACACAAGCAGATTTCAACTTGGTAGAAACTTCTGTAGAGGTTAAGAAAATCACTTCTTGGATTAAAGTATCTAAAGAAATGATTGCTGACTTACCATTTATGAGAAACGAAATCAACAACGAATTAATGGAATTGGTTGAGTTGAAATTAGATGAGCAAGTATTATCAGGTAATGGTTCAGGTCAAAACTTGACAGGTATCTTACAAAATGCTGTTGCTTGGTCTGCAGGTGGTTTCGCTTTATCTATCGCATCTCCTAACGAGTACGATGTATTAAGAGTTGCTATCTCTCAAATTCAAGGTAACTTGTTTAACCCTAACTACATTGTTTTACACCCTGAAGATGTAGCGAAAATGGAATTAAACAAAACTTCTACTGGAGAGTACACTTATGCTATGCATTATACTGCTGACGGAGTTGTTAGAGTTAAATCTATTCCTGTTATTGAAAACACAGGTATTACAGCAGGTACTTTCTTAGTTGGAGATTTCACTAAATCTAACTTACGTATCAGAGAAGATTTGAACATTCAAGTTGGTTATGTGAATGATGACTTTACTAAAAACTTAATGACAATCTTGTGTGAAGCAAGAGCGGTTCATTACGTTAAGTCTAACCACTACAATGCATTTGTTAAAGGTACTTTCTCTACTGCTAAAACAGCATTGTTATTACCTTAATTAATTGAGGGGTAACCAATCCCCTCTTATTTTTTTTATTCATCAAATACCAATAAATTATGTCATTAGGTTGTAAATGTGATTTAGGTTTATCTAATACTGGAAAACCAAACTGTGTAACATTACAAAGTGTTACTTCAAAATTAGTTCTTGTTCCTTTGAAGGATTCTACAGGTGCTAAAAACTATTTAGACTTGGCTACTACTATCAATGAAGCGACATTTACTGCATTGATTAACCAAGCAGATTCTTCTAAAAGATGGTTTCCTTTAGGATTGTTTGAAAACGTTGAAATGGCTAAAGCTGATTCTACATTTGAAGAAGCACCATCAGGGCGTAAAGTTTTCATCAAACAAGGTAAACGTTCATTCGCAGGAGAGTTATGGAATGAAACACCGCAGTTATTGGGTAAAATCCAAGACAACAGATGTGTTGATTTCGGTGTGTATGTAGTTGATGTTAACGGAAACTTGATTGGATCTAAAGTAGGTACTAAATTATACCCTATTCCAGTAGATAACGAATCTTTTGAAGCGAAATTAATGTTTGCTACAGATTCAACTGCTCAAAAGGTTATGGTAGCATTTGATTTCTACAGATTGTTTGACGAATCTTCTTTATGGTTGGTTACTTCTGATGAAGCATCTTTAGATTTCAACAACTTAGAAGGATTGTTAGATGTTAACTTGGCTATCGCTACAATTTCTGCTACAGGTGCTGTTGCTACATTGACTTTAGACTATGGTACTGCATTAAATGCAATCAAAGTTAAAGGTCTTCTTGTTGCTGATTTAGCATTGTTTAATGTTACTGATAATGCATCTGTAACTATTACTTCTGCTACTGAAGGTGCTGATGGTGTTTATACTTTGGTATTCCCATCTCAAACTTCTGCTGATGTGTTAAAATTGTCTTTAGATAAAGAAGGATATGTAGGTTTCTCTACATTTGTTATTCCTTAATAGATAACATATCATTTATAATTAGAGGGGTAGCGATTGTTACCTCTCTTTTTTTTACCTTTGTTTTATGAGTTTATTCGACAAGACAGCATTAGGCGAGAAATTTGCTAATTTAAAGCGATTACAGACTATTAATCTGTGGTTAGATAGTTTCGATTCAGAACTAAAAGAATTTGTCTTAAAACTTATCCAATACGACCAATTAATACAAAAAGGTATTAGAGATGATGGTAGTGTGATTGGTTATTACTCTGAATTGACAGAGCAGATTAATCCTATGAAAAAAGCAGGAACTCCATATACATTATTAGATACTGGAGAGTTTTTTAACAGTATGTTTGTTGATGTATTAAATGATGGGTTTGTAGTAGATGCAGATGATAAGAAAACAAGTCAAAGAAGAATGGGAAATGAAATAGGAACGTTTGTAACGCATTTATTTGAGTTGTATGGAAATGGAATAGTTGGATTGACAGAAGATAGCAAGGAAGAACTTATACAAGAATTAAGAATTAAAATGATAGAGAAATGCAGGGAGTATGTTACAAAAGCGTAGATGAAATGCCTTTATATAATTGGCATAAATGTATGGAAGGGGAATATAAATACGTTAGGCTTGATGAAAAAGAAGATGCTAAAAACGTAGAAATGTTTGAGAAAGTTTATTCAGATTATGTAGATAAGTTTGGTATAGACAACAAGTTTAAACAACAAATTGAATTAATTAAAAAAATTGCAATCCTACAATGTGAATATTTGATTAGCAAGAATAGATTTAAATTAACTCAAATAGAGGTAGAAAACACTAAATTAGAAGCAATAAAAAAAGAAACTGGTGTGGGTATGACTTTGCAACAAACTTTGATACACTTATCTAAATGGTTAGGTTATAGATTAGATTGGAAGCAAATGTCTGTAAGTGAGTATTATACAATATTAAACGAAAGTTCAAAACAAGCGAAAAATGGCTAATATAATTAAAAGTGAAGATTTATTTGAAAAGGAATTATTCAAAGTATTAATTGACGAGATTAATAAAGCAGAAACCGAAGTTAAAAAACTTGAAGGTAATTTAGGTCAATTAGGTTCTAAACTTAAAGAATCATTACAAGGTGCTAAAATTGATAATTTAGAAAACATCAATAAAATACTTAATGGTTCAAAAGAAGCAAATAAACATCTTGAACAGCAGATTCAACTTGAAAAACAAATTGCAGGATTACAAGAGAAAAAGAAAAAATTACAAGATGAAATAAATAACAGGTCTGAAAAAAATAGAGTTGCTGAAATAAACTTACAAAAGGCAAGGGAAAAGGCTATAGACAATTTTAATAAAAAAGAAAAAGAAGCACAAGATAATATAAATAAAACAACAGAATTGCAAAAACAACAAGCAATTCAAAAGCAAAAACAATTAGAACAAGAAAGATTAGACGAGATAAGACTACAAAAAGAAAGAGAAAAAGCATTTGACAATTATGAAAAGAATCTAAAAAAACAAGAAGAACAAAAAAACAAAGATTATCAGCAAGAAGTAGATAGAATACAAAAAGAGAAAGAATTAAATGAAAAAAAGTCAGAATCAGAAAGGCTTGATGATATTAGGCTACAAAAGGCAAGGGAAAAGGCATTTGATGATTACGAGAAAAAATTAAAAAGAGAAGAAGAACTAATACAAAAAGCAAATGAAAAACAAATAAATGAAACAAATAAAATTGCAGAAAAAGAAAGAATAAGAGCCGAAAAAGAAGCAAATGCTATTGCAAGAGAAAATGCCAAGAAAGAAAAAGAAGCAGGAAAATTAGCCGAAAAAGAAGCGAAAGAAGCAGAAAAATTAGCGAACGCATATAATCGTTTAGAGAAAAACACTCGTGAACTTAAAAACGAAAGTAAGCGATTAGGTGCTGAAATGCTTGAATTAGAAAAAGCAGGGAAGAAAAGCACTAAAGCATATTACGATTTAGAGAAACAATACGATAAAGTAACTAAATCAGCACAAGAGGGGGATAAAGCACTAAAGAAATTAGATAGTCAAGTAGGAGATAACTTCAGGAATGTAGGTAACTATGGCAAAGCATTAGGTGGTCTTACCCAGTTGTTACAACGTATGGGTATGGCATTTGGTATCTATGAAGTTGCTCAATTTGGTAAAGGATTATTAACTACACAGGTTCAACTTGACAGATTAAGATTATCTCTACAAAACGTAAGTGGTTCAACAAAAGAATACCAAGCAAACTTTGCGTTTTTACGTAATATATCATTGAGTTACGGACAAGATTTGCTTTCACTTGTAGATACCTACAAAAACTTTATGGCATCTACCGAGGAGAGTAATTTGCTATTAGGGGAAAGAAGAAGAATATACGAAAGTATAATCAAGGCAGGTTCGGCACTTGCATTATCCAATGAAGATGTAGAAGGTACTTTAAGAGCAGTACAACAGATGTTCTCAAAAGGCACTATACAAGCAGAGGAATTAAGACAACAGTTAGGGGATAGATTGCCGGGTGCTTTCTCATTAATGGCAAAGGCTGTTGGAGTATCTGAAGCAAGATTAGGAGAAATGATGAAAAACGGTCAGATAATGACTGATGAAGTAATGCCTAAATTTGCAATCTTATTAGAAGAACAATTTGGTAAAAAAGCAAGTAAAAACCTTGAAACTTTAAATGGTGCTTGGAACGCATTTAAGACTAATCTAACTTTATATATAGACCAAGCACAAGCAAGTGTTAATATTAATAAGTCTTTGGCTTGGGCAATTAAAAGAGTTGGAGAAAACATAGGTGGAATACTAAAAGCAACAAGACAGGTTGTAACTGCATTTTTATTGTATAAAGCAACATTAGTAGCAGTTGATGTTAGACAAAGAGTATTAAGTAGTGGATTTTACAATTTAATAAAATCATTTTTTAAAGGAGAATTATCAATAAAATCTTTAATATCATCTTTTAGAGCGTTAAAAGTATCAACAGAAGGATTCTCAAGTTCTCTTAAAAGCATAAGTTTATTTGCTGTTATTCAGGGAATTACAACATTAACAGAAAAATTTATTGATTTAGCAAATGGTACTGATTTAGCAAGAGAAAGGTATTTGTTATACCAAGGTGCTGTTTCAAAAGGTAATAAAAAAGCGAATGATTTTTTAAGAGGTATAAATGATGAGTTTTTTACATATCAAAAAAAGCAACAAGAGGATAGAAAAAAAGGTTTAATTTCTGAAGAACAATTAAAAAAGAATATTGCTAATGCAGAATTAATCAGAGAAGAAAAAATACAAAAAAGAATTGGAGAACTACAGCGTTCAATACAGGTAGCAAAAACCAAGCGAGTAGAAATTAGAGCAGATTATAAAGGAATGTCGCCTGATGAGATTGTTAAAAAACAATTAGAAGCAGGAGATGACTATGAGAAACTATGGGCAATATCTGAACATTCTATAGACTTTAACAAAAGAGTTGCTAAAACTTATGATATGTTAGGTGCTAATGCTACTGATTTTTCAGAGCAATTAATGGCATTAAACGAAGAATTAAATAAATATAATGTTTTAGGTCAAGGAACTGCTAAGGTAAATAATAAAACTTCTTACTCATACAAACCAATAATTAAAGATTTAAAAACAGTAGAGATTGAATATAAAACTATAAATGACTATTTACAAGACCACATCAACTTACTTAATGAAATAGAACTTTATAATAGTGAAAGAGGTGCTACAGTAAGAGCAACACAATTTGAAGATGAGTTTAAAAGACAAATGGAAGAAGTTCAAATTAATGGGGAGTATAATTTAGAAATATTAGCAAAACTTAAAAAAGAAGAACGAGATTTCTTAATTGATGCCGAAAAGAAACAGACTGAAATTGTAATAAAACAACGTAAAGATGAATTTGAAAAAAGAACGAAATCACTTGAAGAGTCTTTAGATAAGGAAAAACAAGACTATTTAAGCAATTTTGCAGAGCAACAAACTAAATTAGCAACTGCTGAAGAAAATTTAAGTAGAGCAAGGTATAATATTAAAAATGAAAAGGTAGGGTCAAAGAAATACGCTAAAGATACAGTAAAAATAAAGCAACTTGAAGAAGAAGTAGAAGCACAAAGAAAAATATACGATACTTTGACTTTAGAAGCACGTGCAAAGTTTGATGAAAGAAGTGCTGAATTACAAAAAGCAAGAGAATCAGAATCAAAAGAAATAGGTAGATGGGAGATTCAAAAAGCAAAAGAATTAGAAGATAAAGTATCAGACATTAAGAAAAAGGCTTTTGATGAAAGAACTCAAGAAGAAAAAGATTTGATTTACGCTCACGATGAATGGAGATTAAACAATATTAAAAAACTATCTAATTCTACTAACGACCTTATACAAATGGGTATGGATGCTTATGTAAAATCACTTGAACGTAACATATCATTAGTAGAAGATAGAATGAATCGTTTAAACCAAAGTATTGACTTCTTACAACAAAAAGCGGCTACTGGTAATATTACTGCAAATGAATCACTTGCAAAAGCACAAGAAGACCAGTTAAACGCTGAAAAAGAAAAAGCAAAGTTCCAACGTACAATACAACGTATGCAATTTGCTATGACTATTTTCAATGCTTACAACTCAAATATTCAAAACGCTAAAGTTGGAGAAAATCCATTCACTAAAACAATTACAGATATTTCTGCTCTTACAGCGTTTGTAGGCTCACTTCCTACATTCTATGAAGGTACAGACACAACAATCAAAGATGCGTTAGGAAATCCTCATTTACAAGGCAAAGATGGATATGTAGTTCGTGTTGATGGTAGCGAGAAAGTTCTTAATCCTTACTTATCTGCTAAAACTGGTAATTTAACAACAAGAGATATTGCCCAAATAGCAGAGGACAGATTAAAAGGTAAATTGGTTTATGGTAATGAAATAAACTCTACTGCAAATAATATGTGGGCGAATATGCAATTAATTGACGAAATTCAAGACTTAAAATCAATTATTAAGAACAAGCCTGAAACAAATATTGCTATGGGAGAAATAGTAGGTGGTGTAATGAAGATTGTAGAAACTACTAAAGTTGCCAACACTACTACAAGAAATATTCACAGATTCAATAAGAAGATATGAAACACTTTATAAATGGTACAGAAATAACACCGAGAAACCTTGAAGATATAGGAATCTCGGTTGACTTTTCTAAAGATGTACAACAAGAATCAATCAATATAGACAACTTAATTATTCCTATGGTTGGTAGAGATTTGGTAATGAATCACTTAAAAAACATTGGAATATCAGAAGGAATACCATATCAAATATCTTTTGGTAATAAAAAGTTACCATACTACATAGATTTACTTGAAGGATTAAAGATAAGGTCAAACGAAGTCGAAGTAAAGATTAAGCAAAGGTATGCTCACGACAACTTTATTGAAAATGCTGATTCATTAACATTCGATTTCCTGAACTCTAAAAAGAAATTGCCAGTATATGATGCAAAGTATCGTATCATTCAGCAAGAGCCTTTATTTAAAGCAATAGTGGTGTCTATTACTATTTACTCGGTGTCAAGAACAATACAAGATCAAATCAGGGAGTTGGCAAAAACTGCTAAAGAATTTGCATCTGCAATAGCATTCGCACCATTTGCTGTACAAGGTAAAGTATTAGAAGCAGGATTACAATTAGCAATTCAGATTACATACTTGGCAATATTAATAGTTCAAGTTAAAAAGTTAGCAGAGGAGTTAAAAGAATTGATATTTCCTAAAACAAGAGTGTATAATGCTTGTAAGGTAATTGACTTAATGAAATATGGTTGTGAGCATTTAGGATATACTTTTAAGTCTACATTACTTGAGGGAGAGTATAAAAATCTCGCAGTAGTATCTACACCACAAAACAGGGGTAAAAAAGGCATATTAGATTATTTAGAATCTGAATTAAACTTTGCTTTTAACACTGGTTATCCTACTGTATCTGATTCTACACCAACATTAGGTTCACTTATTCAGGCTATGCAAACAATGTTTAATGCTAAAATCAAAGTAAGAAACAGTATAGTAGAGTTTGAAAGATGGGATTATTGGTTAACACAATCACAAGGATTAGTAAACGTAGCATTACCAGTTCAGGAAGATGCTGTAGATGAATTTGAGATTGATACAGAAAGAAACTATAAAAGGTATCTTATCCAATACCAAACTGACTTTTCTGATATGACTACACTTGATAATTATCAAAATACAGCAAGTGAATTTTCAGCAGAACGACAAACTATCGTAAACCAAGATTTAAACCTCTTAAAAGGACTTACAAGCGTAAACATACCATTTGCTAAGGCAAAGAGAAAAACATCTGTTAATTGGCTTGAAAAGCAGTTTCTAAAAATGTTTAAGGTAATTGATTCTACATTCGGAACTAATTACGCAAGTACAAAATCTCCTTTGGGTGTAATGGAAGTAACAAGCCAGTATTTTGCATTGTCTAAACTTATTTTGGTAGATAATGGTGGTAAGTTATTGCCTGATGATATAATGCATCCAAGTTATTTATGGGATAAGTTTCACTCTATTAATGATCCTAATTTGTATTCGTGGATTATTAGAAGAAAAGTTCCTACAGCTATGACTGAAGATGAGTTTATTAAGATACTTGATAATAACTATGCACCTATAAATGGTAATGTTTGTGAGATATTATCAATAGAATATTTACCAATGCAAAACAAGGCTTTGTTAGATTATAAGCAAAAGGTTAAGTTTTACAAGAACAATGTGATAATTCAGAAAATTTATTAATAATTTTGATGTATGAATGGATTTGACGAAATAATTAGTGGTTTAATTGCTGAAACGGAAAAGACAATAATGAATTTGTCAAATGTAGAAGGTTCAGAAAATATACAAGCCTTACTAAAAGAAGTACAAGATGCTATTAAAAGCAACGATACAGATAAACTCAATCAAATAATGGAACAGTATGGCGATAAGATTAGTAGATAGTACATTTTACGATGTATATGGTAATACATCAAAGGAATTTAAAGCCAATGCTGGAGATACAATAACAGCAAAGCATATATTTGAAGTTGAAATAAGTTGCGTATCAAGTGTACAAAATCAATTGACTATTGACAAACTTGAAAATAAACTATCAAGAGGTCAAGGTTCATTCTTGAATGATGGATTTAGAAAAGGGCAGTTTTGTTCGTTAATATTGGTTAATAACATAAACAATATAACTGAACTTTATAGACCAATGGAAATATTGGCTGTTTCAGATTTACAGATGACTATAACAGAGTTACCAAATAGAAACAACTGGACTACTGGAACTGATTATACTGCTGTTTTAATATGTGATGATGCTGTTTATGATACTGTAAATACTGCATTTAATTTTGTAGATAATGATTTACCTAAAGATGCATCTTTATCACTTGAATCTTTAATTGACCAAGAAACAAGTAAATTTATCGCTGATGGTATTAGTGCTTTAGCTATAAATGGAAGTATAACAATGACACAGATAGGAAAGAAATCAGGTCAATTTACTGCGAGTGCTACAATACAAAGAATAGCAAATTTAGTTAATCCATATACAGCTTTTACTTCAATAAGAAGAAGATATGAGGTAAGTATCACAATGATATTTCCTGCTATGTTTGATTCTAATAGTTTTATTGGAGATAGATGTTTAAAGTATTTTTCAAGAACTTCATTTAGGATCAATTCAAACGACAATCTTGCACCTACAATATTTGACTATAAAGAGAAAGCAACAACAGGTTTATGGGATGAAGCATACAATACAGATAGACCAAACATTGTAAATCGGAATTATGTATCTGATTTATATTATAATGCATTAAATACATTTACATTAAATATTTATACACCAACATCATTAAATATCACAAATATTGAGATAGGTGCTATGTATTTAACTGTAGATGATGATTTAAATAAGAACAAACAATTACCACAAGATTTATTGTTACCTTTCGTAAAGACAGGATTAATAAACACTTCAAACATAGGAGATACATTTTATCCTGATTACGATAATCAATTTGAGTTAAAAATAGATAATTTAACTGTTATAGATTCAGGTGGAACAAGAGTGCATCAGTTATTGTTAAAGTTAGACCCATATTATGATTCTACTATTGGATTTGGTAGATTTATTGAAAACAGAGGGGAATTAGATAGAACATTTGTATTGTGGGTAAAAGCAGGAAATACTAATGCTGTTTTTTATAATGGTCAATTAAAATACAAAGAAATAGTAGGAGTTGAAATTGAGCCTATAAATCAAACAATAATAAATCACGATAATAATAGAGATTATAAAGATTTAACCATAAACAATAATTTATCTGATAGCGATTTTAATTTAGAGGACGATATTGCATACATTACTGAATTTGCATTAAATACTTTTGTATCTAACGAATCTGTAACAGCAAAAGTCGTAGTCGCAGATACTTTAGGAACTGCTGAATTTGTATTAGATAAAGTTTATTTTGATATAAGAAATTCAGTATTACAATATTTTGTTAATCAAACAACATCTGTATCTAATAATTTACCTAATTCATCTAATAAAAAAGAAGCGTTTTTATATAAAGTTTCTGCATTATATGAAGGTTTTTATAAGTTTAGGCTATATTACCCTATTCTTATAGATTGGAGATACTGGGAAGATATATTAAGCACCGACCCTTATTTTCAATCACAAGATAAAGACAACAAGAATTGGTTTAATTATATAAGTAATGCTTGGAAAGTATTTATCAAGATAGAAATTCAAAGAAATGGAATAACTGATTATTATTATAAAGAATTACCATTTAAAACTTATGATGATTGGTTAGGCACTTCAACTATTGAGCTATTTGATGAAACTGAAACTACTCAATATACAAGTTTACAAGAAAACAAAAAGATGCTAATTAAAGCAACTCACGTTTTTCCTACACCTTACGCAGGTTATCCTTGGGGTATGATTACAATAGAGCCTAAAGAAAACTCTCCAAGATATATAATGTCAACTGAAATAGACAAAACACAAGTTGATAATCCATTAATTGGTGTGTCAAATGAAAAAAGATGTGATATTCAATTTCCTGACCCAGTAACAATTGTATTGAGAAGTTATGTTAATACAAACCTATTAAATGGAAATGATTTTTGTATAACTTCGAAAATATCTGAAGAAGGGGAATTAAACAATATGCCTATAGAAGTTAAAATTACTGAAGCAGGAGAAGATAAATTAATTGAAACAGGAACAGAAACAAAAATAACTGATTAAAATGGGAAAAAAGATTACACAATATCCTAATAACGTAAGTGTAAGTCCTGATATGGCATCACTTTTAGATTTAAGTGAGAAAACAGGAACAAGTACTTATGAGAGTAGAAAGTGGTCATTAAGTGCTATGATGACTTGGCTTAATGCAAATGGAGCAGGTGGAAAAAGTGCTTATGAAATAGCAGTAGATAATGGATTTGTAGGTACAGAAGCACAATGGTTAGCATCATTAGAAGGAGCAGATGGTGCAAATGGTACAAATGGTACAAACGGAACGAATGGTTTTACACCAATAGTTTGGACAAGTTACGATGCATCAGGATTCACATTAAGCACAGGAGTAAAACAAATATATATACCAACAACTACTTATGTTGGTTGGAGTGTTGGAACAAGAATTAGAATGTTTCACAATGCTACTAACTATATGGAAGGTATTGTTACAAGTCCTATGTCTTATCCAACTCCTGGTGCTACATATATTTCAATTGATATTGATTATGTAGTAGGTTCAGGTACTTATTCAACTTGGAAAGTTTGTATAGCAGGAGATCCTGGCAAAAAAGTTATTCAATTAAAAGCATCTGATGAAACCACAGCATTAACAACAGGTACTAATAAGATTTCATTTAGAATGCCACACGGAATGATTTTAAATGAAGTTAGAGCATCTTTAGCTACAGCACAGACAAGTGGTAATATATTTACAGTTGACATCAACGAAAATGGTACTTCTGTTTTATCAACTAAACTTACTATTGATAATGCTCAAAAAACAAGTAAAACAGCAGTTACACCACCAGTTATTAGTGATACTGTATTGACAGATGATTCAGAGATTACTATAGATATTGACCAAATAGGAGATGGTACTGCTAAAGGTTTAACAATAACTTTAATTGGATATTAGTTATGATAATTAATCCTTATTCATTTACTCCTCCATCATCTTTAAATAATGGTTTGCTTGGGGTGTGGAATGCTGATAACAATGCAAATGATTCTTTTGGAACTAATAATGGAACTCCTTATGGTGGTACCACATATACAAATGGTAAAATAAATCAAGCTTTTAATTTAAATGGCACTAATTCATATATTCAATTACAAAATAACACACTTCATTTACAAGAATTTTCATATAGTCAATGGGTATATTATAAAGCATTTGCCACAAGTGAATCCTACACATTAGCTGCAACTAACGGTAACGCTATAAATGAAAATTATGGTGTGTCTTTTGGCGTTATTAGCGGTAAATTAACATTAGGTGTTTTTAATAATACAAATGCATCTATTTGGCAATCTTCTACTTTGAGTATAAATCAATGGTATTTATTATCAGTAACAAAAAAATCAAGCGAAGCACCTAAATTTTATGTTAACGGAAGTTTACAATCAACAACCCTACTAACAGGAAGTAATACACTTAACCCAGCATATACTGGTGGAATATATACAACTACACCTCCTATGATTGGTGTGTATGCATTTAATAATGTAAATAGTGGTTATGCTTATGCAAATGCTTTAGTTGACTGTACAAATGTATGGAATAGAGAATTAACAGCGAGTGAGATATCACAATTATATAATAGTGGAAACGGTAAACAATACCCTTATTAATTATGAAAGTTAGAAAATTAACAATTGAACAAAAAGACCTTTTAATAGGCAAGGTTTGGGGTTACGAAAATCAAATTTTTAATCCTACTTTAGACGCACAAGGTAATTGGTTTATTTCAAATGAGGAAGTAAACGGATGTACGTTAGCACAAGCTCAATTAATAGGTTGTGATAGTTGGCTATTAACACTTCCAGAAATTGATTATAACCCTGTAATTGTAGAAATGTAATGAACGAATTAAAAAACATTTTAGAGCAACTGAGAAAAGCGAAATTTACACTATTATTACTTATATTTTAAATTTTTAATATACCAAGATAATTATGCCTGAATTAAGTCCAGTTAAAATATATGTAAAAGGTAACTATCTCATTTACACAAATGAGACAGACCTTTTCTTTGCTGATAATGTAGAAAACATCTTATTAAGCAAAAACACTACTACATCTACTTCTTATTACTTGTATATGAGAGGTATCAACAAGTTAATCAACGACATAGCATTTTCTACTATAGTTGATGAAGGTTATGAATCTTATATTTCACAAGCGTACTTTGAGAACTACATTTATACTAATACAGGAAATAGAGTTAGTTTACCATTAGTAAGCATTGGAGAGTTAAACGATGTAGCAATTTCAGCACCTTCTAACGGACAAGTATTAGAATATAACGCTACAAGTGGTCAATGGGAAAATGTATCTCCAAGTGCTTTAGGTGGCGATATGACACAAGCAGTTTACGATTACGATGGAGATGGTGTAGTAGATAGTTCAGAGAAACTTGAATTTATAGGTAAAAACTCAACAGGTGTTACAATAGGGAAAACTAAAGTCGTTTACATAAGTGGTGCAACAGGACAAAAACCGAACATTACATTAGCAGATGCAAGTTTAGAAATATCAAGTTCAAAAACTATAGGTATCACAAGAACATCAATTGCAAACAATGCTGATGGATATGTAATTACTCACGGAACAATACACGATATAGATACTTCTGCTTTTGCTGATGGAAATGCTTTGTGGCTATCTGAAACAGCAGGAGAAATAACCAATGTAGTACCTTCTGAACCTGCTCACGCTGTATTTATAGGTTTTGTAGCATACGCACACCCAACAGCAGGGAGAATCATTCTACATATACAAAATGGGTATGAACTAAACGAATTACACGGAGTTAGTGTATCTTCTGAAGTTAACAACGATGTTTTACAATTTGAATCATCTACAGGTCTTTGGAAGAATAAACAACTTTCTTTTAACCAACTAAATAATCATTTTATATTAGTAAACCAAAAATCTGATTTACCAACACCATCAACTGGTGTAATTAATTTAAGTGCTAATGTTACTTATTACTTTACTAACGTAGTAGATTTAACAGGGGATAGATTAGTTTGCGGTGCTAATACTACAATACTTGGTGGTTCATCTGAAAACTGTAGAATCAAGTCAACAGGTTTAACAGGTACTGCTTTGATTACATCTTCATACTCTTTACCTATAAGAAATATTACACTTGAAGCAGATGTTGCTTTAAATTTAAGTGGGGATAGTGTAACAACTGCTTTAGATTGGTTTGGTGTGAACTTTACTGATTGTAATACTGTAGGTACAATTGCTAATTACTCAAACTTTGTAATGACAGATAGTGCTTTCTTAAATGCACAAGGTTTAACGTTTGATGGAACTATCGGAACAATAGGTATAAGCAACTCTTTATTTGATTGTAAGGCATCAGGAACAGCAATAACAATAGCATCAGGTGCTAACATCACTCGTAGATTTAGAGTTATTTATTCTTCTTTTATTGCTTTAAGTGGAGAAACTGCTATTAATGTAAATGCAAGTGCTACAATAGGAGATGAAAAATACATTTTAGACACAGTAAACTTTTCGGGTGGTGGTACTTATACAACTGGAGTTACGCACACTTCTAATAAGGCTTTATTTGTCAATTGTGTAAACATTACTAATACTTCTACAAGAGGTTTTATGTATATGATAAACAACACTACAGATACAACTATTGGCTCTCCAAATGTAAACGTATGGGTAAAAGCAGGTGGTAATACAACAGCAGGTGCTGAAAATTCAAAGTTTACTCACGCATCTAATAGACTTACTTATACTGGTGCTTTTTCAAATTCTTTTCAAGTTAGTGTAAATTGTAGTGTTAGGTCAGGTTCTGTTTCGCAAGTTATATCAATAGGTATTGCTAAAAATGGTACTATATTATCAGAAAGTGAAATGACAGTTAGAACTGATGTTGCCAATCAAGAATACCCAAGCTCTACCTCTTGTCATTTAACTATGACAACAAATGATTACGTTGAGGTTTTTGTTAGAAATACTTCAAGTTCAAATATGAGGATAGCCGATTTAAATGTTTCAGTAATAAAAATACCAGTATAATATGTCAGTAGCGAGATACAATAGAACTAAAAAATGTTTTAGATTATTAAAAAGTAAAAAAAGAAAAACTGAACCTTTAGAAACTTACGCTAAAAAGGAATGTTGTAATCCTATACTTGTATTAGCACACACGACTGATACAACGTCTTGGAAGAACGATATTACTTCTGCTTGGGTAAAACTACCTGAACTAACAGATAGTGTAACATTCGAGCTGTTTAAGGATAATGACACGCTTTCTACTTACGTTCCAAGTAAGAATCATATATTTAGAGAGGATAGAGGATATTATGTTACTATACCTTGGAGAGATGTACTTGCATTAGATGGAATAGGATGTTACTATTTAAAAATCACAACAATTATTAATGGAACTACAGAATCCTCTATTTGGGGTAAATATAATTTACAGTCATATACTACTGAAAATGCTCAAAATACTATTCGAGTAAAAGTTGATGTAAACCAATACTATTCTATTGAGGATATTGACTTTACAGGTACTCACTTAATTGATACATTGAGGTTCGGTGGTTTCTTCGGTAATATGTCGCCAAACTTGAAAATTGACAATCTTATCTATGAAAATAGAAGATTTGAAAATGTACAAAGAGAAAGAATTGCTACTTATACAATGACATCTGATCCTATAGATTATAAATATACTGGATTACTACTTGACTTTTATTTACTTGCAGAAAATAGAATTTGGTTGTCAGATCATAATGAGTTCAATCATTCACAATTTTACAAAGACACAGAGTTAATTGTTAATGATACACCAAGCGTAGATTACAAAGAATTTAGTAATTTAGCGACTGTAACTTGTACGTTTACTGATAAAGTACGTAATAATTTGGCAAAATATAATGGCTAAAAAAAGATTTGTTAAAGGTCAAGAGTTTAATGGAAAACAAATAATTGAAGTATATAGTTGTACTTCAGAAACAATGATTTTATTTACTGATAAAACTTATTTAGTTTTCAAAAACAAAGACTTATGAACGAACTTAAAAACATATTAGAGCAGTTAAGAAAAACAAGAGTATTAATTGTTCTAATATTGTTCTTTGCATTTATTGCCTATTTGTATAAATCTCTTATTACTGATGTAGTAACAGAAAGGATAAACAAAGACGAGGTTAAAAAAGACATTAACAACAATGTGCTTATTCAACAAATGCTTAACGACCTTATGCTTAAATACAAGGCTGACAGAGCATACATCTTTAGATTTAGCAACTCAATTATCTATTACGATGGACGACATAGGAATCTTACTTCGATGGCTTTCGAGGTGTGTGGAAATGGAATAAGTTGTGAAGCACAAGGATTACAAAATTTACCAGTTAGTTTATTTCCTGTTTTTCTACAAGAAGTAATGTTAGATAAAATGATCTATTCTGACATAGATGAATTGCAAGAAGTATCAACAAGAATATCTTTAAAAAAACAAGGTATTAAATCACTTATGGTAGCACCTTATTTCAAAGATGGGCAATTCGTGGCTTACATAGGATTGGACTTTGTGAAAGAATACAATAAATTAGATTTTGACTATGATAAGTTTAAATCAAGAACAAATGAAATAGGTAGAATTTTAACACAATAAACAAATAATATGAAGTTAATTGAAAGAATAAAAAAACCAAGACCACACTTTTGGGTTAAAGTTGGAAAAGTTGGTGTAGCACTAACTATAATCGGTGGAGCAATAGTAACACCATTACCATTAGTGGGTGGAATACTTATGACTATTGGAGCGACAACAAAGAGTTTATCACATTTAGCAATAGAAGATGGACAAACTAACGATTGATAGAATAGAATCAGCACACCCAGTTATTCGTGAGGAATTGCGTGATTTCTATATTGAGTGCAACAATAAACTACCTAAAGGTGTTAGATTGAGGTTTGCTTACGTTTATAGAAGTCCTGCTGAACAAAATGCTTTATATCTAAAGAAACCAAAAGTAACTAACGCAAAAGCATTTCAATCAATCCATAATTATGGTTTGGCATTTGATATCGTTATATTGCGAGATAAAGACAATAACGGAACTTTTGAATCAATTGATTGGGATATTAATTCGGAATACTTTAAAACTGTTGTAGCGTACTTTAAATCGAAAGGATATGAATGGGGTGGAGATTGGAAAAACTTTAAAGATTATCCTCATTTTCAAAAAGCATTTAATTTAACGTGGCAACAACTTAAAAACAGATTAGACATAGGCTATAAAATAGTTGATAAAGGAATTACTTATCCTAAAATATAACTGATAAAGACGCATTTAGAAATATTTGCGTTTTTTTGTGCAAAATTATTTGTTTTAACAATTATTCATTTTATCTTTGTTAAAAATTAAATGATATGGAAGAAGATTTAGAAAAGTTTTTAATAGAATTAAAATATCAAGCAAACAGACTTGATTTATTAAAAGAATCAGATGTGTGTATTTGTATGTCAAGTATTACTGCAAATAAAATAGTAAATGCATATTTAGATATACATTTAGATATACCAGTCAATATAGGTGTAAGTACGTTTAAGTTGTTTGGATATGATGTTTATCCTTCTGACTTTTTAAAAGAATATAATTTTTTTGTAGGATTTAAAAGATAAAAATTATGACAATTGAAAAAATAGTTCAGTACACGATAGGTTATAAACCTGAACTGGTAAAAAAGAATGAAGTGTTCTTTGAACCATTGCCTGATGACACATCAATCCGTATTAATTATTTAGGTATGGAAAGAGATTTTGAAGTTGAATTTGGCGAATGGTTTCCTGTAGAATGGAAAGACGAAGAAGAAGAAGATACTTATGAGCCTTTTACAACTAAAGACCTTATGCTATTCTTCCCTTCGTTTGCTGATATTAACATTTGTATTGAATGTGAAGGCAAAGGATATTATATGGTTTACCAAGAATGTACAAAACCTGCATCTGACTGCTGTGGTGCTTGTGAAAGAGAGGTAAGTTGTGATTGTAGTAAACACACTAAATTATTTCCTTATGAGTAAAAAACTAATTGACAGTATTGAACACTTTGATAGGTTTGATACAGATAAATATGTAGAGGTAGTAAATGCTAAAAATGGTATTTACGATGAAGTAAAAACAAACAAGCAATTTAACCAAGGTTGTATGGAGTTTTTCAAAGCAATAGTTTTTTTAACAGTATTAACATTTTTAATTTATGCACTATGTTTTATAAAAAGATAGCAGTTTTAACATCAGGAGACTTATTTATACACAAGATACCTGATACTATGACTAATGATGAGATAGTCGCTTATTTGCAAGATTTAGGGCAAGAAACGACATTCTTTGAAGTAAACAATGTAATTACAAAAGAGGTTTCAATGTACCGATATAAGCAAATGTTCCCAAGTCAGGAGTTTTTAGGAAGAACAGAGTTAATTAAGGAATATTTAAGTAAGCATAAATCTCGTGATGCAAGTTGGATTCAAATGAAATCGTTTATTTGCAAATGGCTTTATAACAAAGGACTTACGATGATGGATATTGCACAAATAATGGGGTATGCTAATCACACAAGTATAATTTACTTCATTAAGGAATATTCAGACTTTGATAAGGGATTTCGATTTGATGATTTTATGCAGTATGTAGAACAAGGATTATATCCAGTAAATGTAAATGGAATAACAAAATTTAAAGAACTATGACAACAGTACAATATATTAAAAAAATGGTTAATGTAATATTATATCATTTAGATGAAGAAGATACAAAAAGAATTAATGAAGTTTTTAATGATGCTTTAAAAACAGAAACAAAAGAAACATTAAAAAGACAATTATTTATTGGTAAGGTTTCTGAAGTTATTGGTGCTGAAAAAACTTTAGAATTATTAAGAGAAGCAAAAAACGAAATTGAAAAATATGATTAAAGGACACGAAGATATTACTCACGAGTTAACTCCTGAGGAATACGATTTAGCAGTAAGATTAGCACCATTTTTAGAAAAAAGAACCAAGGATAATCCGATACTTGCAAAGCAGATCATTGATGGTGTAAATGAAAAATGGAATCCTAAACCAAAACTTACTGATGCAAGACTTCGTAAGATTGTAAACTACTACAGAGTACAAGCAATACTACCAGTTATTAGCACTTCTAAAGGGTATTATGTAAGTTATGACGAGCAAGACATCAATGATATGATGCAGTCTTTATGTCAAAGAGGTAATAGCATAATACAAGCATCATTTGGTATGGGAAAAATTTTAAACAAAATTAAATAAAAAGAATAATTTTATATATTTGCATCATAGTTCGGGTCTCAAACATAGTGAACTTAAAGAAATTATTAACCCTTTTCAATGATATAGACGTGAGACCCCTATTGATTTGAGAGGGTATTTTTATTTATTTAAAAAATTTATTTTATGATTTACAAATTTGTATGCGTAGAAGGAAATGCAACAATGGAGTTGTATCAAGCAAATGAGAATGACAAGGAAAGAAACTCATTAGTATTTGACATTTGTGAAAGCGGAACAAGAAATTACATTTGTCTTGACAAAAAAGATGTTTACCATTTAATTGGTGCTTTACATTTACTACATAAAGAAATGAAGTAATGGAAAAGATGCAATGGTTTAAATTCTCTATTTCGGAATGGAAGATGGGAAAGATTCAAAAATGTAAACCTGAAGCAAAATCTGCTTTTATGGAACTTTGTTGTTTGTACTGGATTAATGAAACAAAACTATCTATTGAAGATGCAATAATCGAATGCGATGAAGATAATTATCATAACCTATTATCTAAAAAAGTTATTAAAGAAGTAGATGGGTATGTTAAGATATATTTTCTTGATGAACAGTTTGAAAATGCTTTAGAAAAATCTGTAAAAGCAAGAGAATCAGTAGAAAAGAGATGGGCAAAACGTAATACGAACTTAATACAATCGAATAACGAAAGTAATACGAACGTATTAGAAACGAATTACGAACGTAATACAGAAGAGAAAAGAAGAGAAGAGAAGAGAGAAGAAAAGAATATAGATAGTCGCAAAACAAGTTTTGCTAATTCTATTAAACCTTTTTTAGAAACTTACGGAAAAGAAATGTGTACAGAATTTTACAAGTATTGGACTGAACACGGAGAGAAAGATAAAAAGATGAGATTTGAAAAAGAAAAAACTTTTGGAATAAAACAAAGATTAGACAGATGGAAATCTAATAAATCTAAATTTTCTACTCCTACACAAAAGAAAGATGTTTTATTTGTTACTCCTGAAGGAATAGAAATAACAGATTCTCACGTATTACACGTTTACCAACAAACTGGAAAAGTATGATTTTAGAAAACGGACACTCGGACAAATACCTGCAAGACTATAAAAATGGTTTAATACCACAAGGACTTGGGTTAGACATCTATTTAGATGATTATTTAAGATTCAAGCGTGGTCAACTAAATTTCATTTTAGGACACGACAACGTAGGTAAATCCTATTGGGTACTATGGTACTTTCTTGCTTTAGCGGTTAAGCACGATTTAAAGTTTACATTGTTTATGGACGAAAACTCTGTACAAACAATAATGAGAGATTTAGTTAGAATGTATTTAGGAAAAAAAATACAAGATTCTTCTGATAAAGAATTAGCAATAGCAATAACTAAAATAGAAAATCATTTTTCATTTGTTAGCAACTTGCAGAGATATACTCCTGAAGAATTGTTAGAGATTTTTAAAAGTAAAAAATCAGATGCTTATTTAATTGATCCATTTAACGGATTAAAAACTGCTTTAAGTTACTCATCAAACTATGATGTATTAAACGATTTAAAAATGTTCTGTAAGCAAAATAATGCTACAATTTACATAAACGCACATCCTTCTACAGCATCAGGTAGAAGACAAGCAAATTACGAAAAAGGACATACTTGGGAAGGACACGTAACACCACCTATGAAAGATGATATTGAAGGTGGAAAAAGTTTTTCAAACAAGGCAGATGATTTTATAATTATCCATAGGCTTATTTCTCACGAAACAATGAATACCACAACACTTGTAGATATAAGAAAAGTAAAAGATACAGATAGTGGTGGTAAACAAACAATCCTAAACCAAAGTATCTATTTTGATTTTAACTATGGAAACGGATTCAAATGCGGTGGTATAGACCCAATCGTTAGACCTTTTGAAAAAAAGAATTACGTTCAAGAACAAATTAAGTACGAACCAGTCAATTTAACAAAAATAGGTATGGAAGTAAACCATTACTATGAACCTAAAATTGTTGAAGATGATGATATGCCTTTTTAATCTATGAATAGTTTAGATATATTAGTTGCTCGTCAACAAGTAAACATAGTACACGATAAGATAGCGTTAAGCCTATCAGAAATCGTTTCTAAGCGACCTGATAGGACTGACCTAATAGAAAGTATGTCCGAGAGTAAAAAAGACCTTCAAAACGCATCTATTGTCTTCTTCGAGTTAGAACGTGAATTTATACAATCAAGAATGTTGACCCAAAGTATGGTAACAGAAAACTTAAAACTTCTTAAACAGATTAGTGAAATGGAAGATTTAACAAGTAAATGTGATAAATTAGAGGACGAGTTAATGAAACTTGCATCAGAAAATGAATTGTTAAAGAAAAGATTAAGTAATTTCTAATGAAAAAGAGAAAGAATCGCCCCAGCGGACTCAAGTACAATGTAGTGGCAACTGAAAGAAACAGACCTTTTAATCTCAAGTACAAAATAGAATATATCAAGTGTTTCAGGTGTGAAAAGATGAAGAACAAGAATACTACTCTATTACTTAAATGGGGTAGGTCTTTCTTTGTTATTTGTAAGCCTTGTAATAACAAGTACAGATTAATGCCAAATAGAATAAAATAATTAAGTGTAAATTTGCACAATTAAAATTAATGATTACTTTTACCGAAAAATTTAAAGATTATGGAAGAATTAAAAACAAAGATTGACGAATTAAGGTCAACGCTAACTGGAGATTTGTTTGCTGATATGGAAACACAGCAAGAAATTTATGAGTTAAAGAAGCAATTGTCTGCTTTGCAAGGCATTACGATAGAAGAATACGAAGCAAATGATGATTATTTTTGCGAAAATTGCGGTAGTTAATTAAAAAAAAAAGGAAAATGAAGAAAGTAATTTTAACAGTAGCAACAATACTAACAGTAGGTTTAGTAAACGCACAATGGACAAAAAAGAATGTTAACAATGGTTTGGACGAACCTTACAAAGTTTGTTACACAGAAACGAATAACAATGGTTTTCTAAAATTAGAAGGCGATGGTATAAGAGTTTCTTTTTATGTAGCAGGGAGTTATTATTGCGAAGATTCCCCATTAGTTGACATATCTTTTTTGGTAAATGGTAAGTGGCAAAGGCATTCAGTTTGGGGCAATAAAAGTACCGATAGCAAAGTAGTATTTTTATCATTTGATTTAGAAAGCGAGGAATACTTCAAAGACTTTTTGAATGCAACAAGTGTAAAACTTAGAGTAAACGAAACTTATTGCACTTCTGAAATTTACCAATTCAATATGGCAGGTAGCACATCAGCATTTAAATTTATAAACAATTAAAATGATTAAAGTAGGATCAGATTTTAGCGGAGTTGGTGCATTTAATCAAGCACTTAATAGATTAGGATTAGAATATGATGAATTATTTGCTTGTGATATGGATAAATATGCAAGACAAACTTTTATTCATAATTATGGAGAGCCAAAATATTATCCTCAAAATGTATATGAACGTGAAATTCCTGAAGAAAGTCTTGATATTTATATGACATCTCCGCCTTGTCAGGCATTTAGTGTTGCAGGTAAAAGATTAGGCAAAGATGATAAAAGAGGTATATTGTTTTTCAATTCTTATGAATTTATAGAAAAAAATAAACCAAGGTATTTTATATTTGAAAATGTAAGAGGATTATTATCTGATGATAATGGTAAAACATTTTCTGAATGGGTAAATATGCTTGGTGGAAAATCTGTTAATGGGTTGCCAATATTGTTTGCTTATGAAGAATCAGTACCATATCATTTGTATTGGAAAGTTCTAAATGCAAAAGACTATGGAGTTCCACAAAATAGAGAAAGAGTTTTTTTAGTTGGTATTCGTGATGATGCTGACAACAACTTTAGATTTCCAGTTGAAGTTCCATTAAATAAGAAATTAATTGATATACTGGAGAAAAATGTTGATGATAAGTATTTATTGTCTGAAACAATGATTAAAGGTTTCCTGAATAAAAAAGAGGTATTTGCCAAACAATTTAAACAGAGTTCAGTAGATGATGAATATTTAAAATGCATTACAACTGCACCAACTAATAAGGTAACTTGCAACTTTATTAAGGTAAGATCAGCAACATCAAAAGGATATGAATTAGCAACTAATGAAGACAGTATAAATTATCAGCAAATTAAATCAAATACACGCAGAGGTAGGGTAGGTAAGCAGGTTGCACAAACTTTAGATACTAAATGTGAGCAGGGAGTGTTAACAGAAAATTATAGATTAAGAAAATTAACACCAAGGGAGTGTTTTAGATTGATGGACTTTCCTGATACATTTACTTGGAATGTAAGTGATTCACAAGCATACAAACAAGCAGGAAACTCAATTGTAGTAGGTGTTTTAGCAAAAATTATAGAAAAATTAAAATTATGAAACAGGTAGTATTGACAATTACAGAAGACGAAGAAGGATTTATGGATGTAGAACTTGATTTAGGTGGATATAATACTTTTGAAGCATTAGACATCATTAAAGAGGTTCAGCAGGGATTAATGGAAGAACAGATTAGATTAAATTAATGCTATCTAAAAAACAGATTACATACATTAAAGGCTATTTGTTCAAGAAGATTGCAGATAGCCTTGATTTATCAGTCAAAGAAGTCGATAGAGAGATTAAAAACAGGTTAGGCATAGAAAGTATCTCCCAATTGGACAACGATGGCTATATGGAAGTTTGCGTTTATTGTTTTAAATTAGGAGACGAATTAGGACTTGATTTAAACTTTAAAGATAATGACTGGAATAAAATCTATGACAAAGAAGTGTAAAGGTTGTGGCGAAAAATTTCAACCTTACAATACTTTACAGAAATATTGCTCAAAACCTGAATGTATAAAAGTTTGGGTAGATACCGAAAAACAAAAACAATGGAATAAGAGAAAGTCTGAAATGAAAAAAGACTTGATGTCCTTGCAAGACTATATTAAGATTGCTCAAACTCATTTTAACCATTTTATCAGGTTAAGAGATTCAGGAAATGATTGCATTAGTTGTGGTAAAAAAATATCTAATACAGAAACAGTACACGCATCACACTACAAACCTGCAGGAACTTGCTATAACGTAAGATTCAATGAAGATAATGTTTGGGTTTCTTGTGTCAAATGCAATACTCATCTTTCAGGGAATATCTCTGAATATAGAACAAGATTAGTAAATAAGATAGGATCAGAAAGAGTAGAAGAAGTAGAGAGATTATCCAGTATCACAAGAAAGTTTACCAAAGAAGAACTGGTTGAAATTGCAAATATTTACAAGAAAAAAGTAAAACAATTAAAAAATAATTAATCTATTGTTTGTTCTTAAATATAATTGTGTATATTTGCATTATATTTAAAAGAAAGCAATTATGGATTATTCAAAAGCAATTATCGGAGTATTGTCAGGAGTAACAAGTTCCGAACATTCAAATCAAGAATCAGAAGAAGTATCTAAAGTAGTTGAAGATATTTTCAATCAGTTAGAGCTAAAGTGTAAAGTATCTCAAAAAGACGATATTTTAATAAAATACCAAGAGGTATTAGAGTTACGTTCATTAATACGAAATCTAACAAGTAATTTGTATTTATCAAAATTAATGAGTAACCACCACAGAGAGCAAGTAATTAAATCCTTAAATCAAATATAATGAGCAAACCAAAACAAGTAACAATTAAGCTACACGATTACGTAGAAAGTGCGATGATTATTTCTGCAAAAGTAGGTCTTCACAAAGGAGTTGACATCACTACAAAGGTAGGTAGAATAGAATATGCTTTAGAAATGTTAAATAAAGCAGTAGAACAAGGTAAAATTAGTATTGGAGATTTAGTAAATTTAAAGTAAGATGGAAAATTTAGCAATTAACGAAGTAGCTTATCTATTAAGCAAGATTCAAAACGAGATTAAAGTACAAAAGAATAACTGGAATGCTTTTGGAAAGTACAAGTATCGTTCAGTAGAAGACATTCAGGTAGCATTAAAACCTATATTGTTAAAGCACGAAAGTTCAGTGATCCTAACAGATGAATCATTTGAGTTGTGTGGAATACCAGTAGTAAGAGCAAAAGCAACATTTATTTGTCCTTATGGAGAATTGTCAGTAACAGCAGATGCAGGAGTAGATATTCACAAGAAAGGTATGGATTACGCACAGACATTCGGAGCGAGTTCATCATACGCACGAAAGTATGCACTTGGTGGGTTACTGTTATTAGATGATAGTGCAGATGCGGATGCTACAGAAAAGCACGATAGAACAGAGATAAAGCCATTAACTGATGCACAAATTAAGTCTGCAATTGAAAAAGGTACTCAATCAAAGGTATTAGAGGGTAACGGAACAAAATGGTCATTAACAGAAGAACAAATAAACTTACTTAATGGAAAAGGGTAGAATCATTAGCCAATTAGTGTTACTTGACACGTCAGAGTTTAGACATAGAAGTTTTATGAAAAACGGAAAGTACAAACACGAACCTGCAAGATACCAATTAGAACTTATGGAGATATACAATAAGTTGTCTGAAGAAAACCTGCAAAAATTATTGGTATTAAGAACAAAATAGTTTATAACAGTCGTATAAGGGAAGTTTTTTAATTTCTCTTATACTTTGTTAGACATTAAATAATATTGTGTATATTTGCATATAATAAATAATTAAAGAATAAAGCAATGGTAGAAATCAAGAATTTAGAGCAAAAAAGCCAAGAATGGTTAGAGTACAGATTAGGAAAAATCACAGGTACTCGTTTAAAAGAAGTACTTAAAACTGATAACTTACCAGTATTGTATGAAATGATAGCCGAAACTTTATCTAAACAAGTTGAGGAGTTTCCAATGAACAATGCTATGAAGAGAGGAGTTGAGTTAGAGCCAGTAGCAAGACAGTTATACCAAGATAAAACTGGAGAAATAATAGAAGAAATAGGATTCTGTTTATCTGATGAAAACGATTACCTTGGATTATCTCCTGATGGATTTACATTAGATAGAACAGGAGCAATTGAGATTAAGTGTCCATCTACAAAAACTCATGTTAAGTATATTTTAGACGACAGAATACCTAATGAATATCTCCCTCAAGTTTGTATGTACTTTATTGTGAATACAGAGTTACAATGGTTAGATTTTATTACGTATGATGATAGATGTAAAGAAATACCAATGCACATTGTTCATATTACAAGAGAAGAACTTTCTGATAAGATATTTGAGTTTAAAACTAAGATAGACAAGTTCACAGAGAAGTTTGAAAAGTATTATAGTAAGCTATCAAGTAAAATGTTGTTTTAACGGACGGGTATTGGCTTTCGTTGCCTATGCTCAATTAACCACAAATGATTATTAATAGTAAAAACTTAAATATATGAACAAACTTTCAAAAGAACCACAAGGTAATGAAGCTAATACCTTGTTATGCGTAGGTTTTTCTTTTGTAATGCCGTTTGGTAAATATAAAGGAAGAACTTTGTTTGAAGTTTCAGAAGAAAATCCAAGTTATATAAAATGGCTTGATGAAAAGAGTATTTACAAAATAGAAGATGATTTGTTAATAAAATGCCTAAGCGATACGATGTCGCCTGATTTTGAAGATTTACATTCAGATTGGGGATGTCGTGATTAAACTTACGCCTAACTAATGGCTAATAGCCATATGTCGCATATACAACAAATAAACAAGTAAAAAAGTAAAATTATGACAGTAGTAGAATGGTTAGTAGAAGAAATAAATAAACTAACTGGATTGCAAATTCGAATGGACGAACCAATAATTGAAAAAGCAAAAGAAATGGAAAAGCAACAACTTGAAAAAGTTTATCAGGAAGCATTAAGAGAAATATCAAAAAAAGATTAGTATGGAAAGATTGGAAGATATATACCACGAAAGTTTCACAGAGGAACAAATAGAACAAGAGTATTATAATTATTTAAATCAAGAATAATGGAATCAGATAAAGAATTATTAAGACAAGGTAATTACCGAGAAGCATTAGGAGATAATTATACCGACAAACCAATATACGTAATGTTATTCAAAGGTCAGGAATTTGTAGATCAACTGGACGAAAGGTTTACCACCAAAAAAGAAGCGGTAGAATGGCTACAAGCAAACAAGACACTAAAGACTGGAGAAACTTATGCTTTAGGTAATATTAATAGTGAATGGTTATGAGATTATTAGTTTTATCAATATTAGTGTACACTCTCTCCAGTTGGGAGTGTACCTATTACGGAAAAGAATTTGATGCTACTTGGTATTCTCTCGATGGTAATTATACAAAATCAGGAGAAATATTTGATTCAAACAGAATGACTGGAGCAAGTAACCATTTTAAATTAGGCACAAAACTAAAGGTAATTAATATAGAGAATGGTAAGAGTGTAATAGTTAAGATAAATGATACTGGTTCATTTAAGACAAAAACAATTGATTTAAGCAAAAAAGCATTTGAAAAAATCGCTAACCTTAAACAAGGAAGAATAAAAATATTTGTAAAACGAATTAAATAATATAAAATTATGAGTAAGGTAGAGTTGATTAGTGTATGGGGAGACGACAACACAGTATGCGATTGTGCAAGAGTATCGTTTAATAAACGTGCTGAAAATTATTCAAAAGAAAACAATGAAAAATTAATCAATTATTTGGTTAAACATAAACATACATCAGTATTTAGACACCCACAAGTACAATTTAGAATAGTTTGTCCAATCTATGTAGAAAGACAATTATTCAAACATCAGGTAGGAATGAGTGCAAATAGTATAAGCGGTAGGTACGTAGATTTTTCAGATACCTATACTTTGGTTAAAGAATGGAGAACTCAAAGTACAGATAGCAAACAAGGAAGTGCAGAACCATTAGATTTCTATGGTCAAGAGGAATGCAATATAATCGAACATAATATTGTTGAAGCGTGTAAGAAAGCATATAAAGATTTAATTGATTTAGGTGTAAGCAAAGAACAAGCAAGAACCATATTACCTTTAAACTTAAACACACAATTCATTTGGACTGGTAGCCTATTATCATTCATTCATATGTTCAAATTAAGGCTAAAATCAGATGCACAGGCAGAAACTCGTGAAGTAGCAGAACTTATGTTAGAGCAATTGAAAGAAAATGGTAATTTTGAACATTCACTAAAATCATTTGAATTATGACACTTTCTCAAGACCTGATGAACGATATATCCAAAAATGTTCAAAGTACGCTTAAATCAAAGAAAAAGCGTATAAAAACAGATTTCTCACGATATTCTACTGAAAGATTAAAGATAGAAATAAAGAAATACGAAGATAATCCAGTAATATTCTTAAAAATCTACTCAATCTTAAAAGTAAGAAGTTACCCTGCTACAATTTGTCCTAAAGCACAGATACAGTTAGAGAGGGAAAAAGAAAAAAGTATAATTCCAGTACATTATGGGTATAAGAGTGAAGCATACTTTACAGAAGAAGAAATGATAAACGGATTCCAATGTACTTATGAAGATTTATCAGAGAGTGAGAAAGTAATTTTTAATATGTAATAGTATGAAAATAGGAGATGTAATAGGAAGTAATCAGTTAGAGTTAAAAATTGAAAGCATTAATCAATTAATTGTTGAATTAAATAGTAGGGATAGTATATTTTGGCGACATAAATTATACCCAACTGCTTTTATTCTTAATTTGAGTGTAAGAAGGTTACAAATAGAGATTAAGTATGGTAGTTTTTGGCTAACCAGTAAGATTGAATCAAAGAAAAGTTATACACCAAGAAATAAGTGTGATTGGTGTAACAAAAGAAAAGTATATTGGAAGTTATATTACATTGGAAAAATGGAAAATGGAAAAAAAGAATATAGAATATGTACTGATTGTAATTTTCATTATGATGTGATTTAACATAAAAATATCTATAAGAAAAAATGATTCCCTGCTAAAACAATAGTAGGGATTTTTTTTGTATAAAAAATTGGAGTCTTGCCAAGTAATATAATAGAAAAATTTTTCTGTATAAAAAATGGAGTCTTGCTCGACTATTATATATAAAAAAATCTATACCAAAATCTGTAGAAAAAATTCTATACCAGGATCTACTCCTGGATCTGCTCCTGGATCAAGCCGAAACACAGCAGGATGCTATGATTAGGAATTAAACAGGAATTTGATCAAAATTTAAACTATTTATAATCATTCTAAATGTTGTAAAAGATTGAAAAAAAACACTGTGCAATGTTGCACATTAATATTTATGTATATCTTTGTGATATGAAATTAAAACAACGGTTAAAATTTCAAATGTTCTTTGACGTACGAAATTACAAGAATGGTTAAAATTTAGGTTCGACTCCTAAGCGTGTAACTAACTAAAAAAAATAATAATATGAAATTAGAAAAAAACAAGGTGTATAACTTTATACCAGCAACAGAAAGATTTAAAGAAAAACAGCCTTTTAAAGTTGTCTTTAGACGAAAAATAAAAGATCATAGGATTTTTAATAGAATTTATGAATTTGCATATTGTCAGAATAATATGCAAGATCTATCTTTAAGCAATGTATTTTATTTAAATGAAGCAGAATTGATTCAAATAAGCGACAAAAAACAAGTTAAAGTTTATTCGATATATAAAAACGAGTATAGATTACATTTTTATCCTTGTGAAATCTATGCAAATTATATATACAACAAGTATTTGTTTAGTGATATTAAAGTAGAGCTAAAACAAGAAATTATAAACTATTAAAAAAAAAGCAATGAAAACAGAAAAACAATTGATTAAAAACTTTGCCAGCTTAATTAAGCAGGAGGAAAAAAAAGAAAACAAAGACTTTACAAAGATCTTAAGATTTAAAAGAATAATAGAAATAAGAAAACAAAAGTTTTTTTGTCAGGAGTATAGAGATTACTATAATGAATATGAAGAAAAAAGATATATAATAGTTGATAAAAATGGCTTTGATTTTATCGGCGAACATTTCAACCTTGAAGAAGCAAAAAGAGAACTAAGTATTTTAAATAAATAATATAAACCTATAAAAAAAAGCAATGAAAACAGAAAACAGAAAAACAATTGATTCATTAGTTGAAGAAATCAACAACACTTTAGGGTATGAATATATACAAGCACAAGGAAGAAATGGATATATTTATATTGACGAAGTAGCAACAGGCAACAGCATATTAAACACCGCAACAACAACAAAAGAGGTTATAATAGCTTTAAGAAGTTTCAAGAACGGAATTTATACCGAAAAAAGAAATTTATTAATTGAACCATCCGAAAGAATGTTTATGATTGTAACAAGTACTGGAAAGCAATTTTTTTGCTACTTGAAACAATTAAACGCTGTTTGTAAAGATTTAAATCAAGGTTATTATACAATCTTTCATTTTTGGAATAATAAACAGCAAAAAGTAACTAAAAAACATTTAAAAGAATTATTTGAAAGCCATAAATTAAAACAAAAATTTTATTATTAATTAACTAAACAAATAAAAGCAATGAACGAAATAAATATAAATCAATTATCAATTGACTACAATAAAGCAAAAGAGAAATTAAAGGAACTATGCAAAAACGAAAAAGAGTTTACATATATGCATAACTATTTATTTGAAGAAACAGACAAATACAACACCAAATCACCTAACGAACATATACAAGACTATATTAAAGAAGTCGAAAAACTAATTAAATGTAGAATAGGAATAATTTAAAAGAATAGTATTAATAAATAGATAAAAAGATGAAAAAAATTGACGAAATAGAACTATACAGAATAATTATAGTTAAATTTTTACCAGCAACAAACAAAAGAAAAGCAAGGGTAAAACTAACAGAAAAAAAAGATGGAAACAACATCAGTAATACAGTTACTAAAATTTTAAACTATGATATGTATGGCGGTCAATACACAGAACAAGCGTATAATTATCTATTACAGCAGGGTTTTAATGTAACAGGACGAGCATATAACACTAAAGAATTCTATTTTATTTGCGAACGAAATCTAAACAACACAATTAATAATCATAAAGAAAAACCTTATAAAAACCCGACAATATGAAGACATATATAATTTTAAACGGAAAAAATCTATTTATTAGACAATACGCAACACAAGAAGAAGCAATAACATTTGCTCAAAATTATATGGATCATTCAAAGCCGATATTCATAAGAGAAATAAACGACATAAACATAAACCTAAATAATTAAGAAGATGAAAACTAAAAAATATATGTTTATATACTACGATAAACAAAAGAATGAATTACACAAAGAAACATACGAATTTGATAATATCAAAGAAGCGCGACAAATAGCAAAAGATATTTATTTCAATAGTATGCTAAATGATTTACACAAGATTAAAGTAATTAAACTAAACTAATAACATTATGAAAACAAATAAATACGTATTTGAACTAAATACAACAGCATACAAAGAAGAAAACATTCTAATACTGACAAACATTAATATGAATGTATTAGAAAAAGAACTAACTAAACTAATTACAAGGTATAGAAAAGAAGAATTTGACGAATATATTAACGAGGATATCATAATCTACATAAACAAACTATATCCTGACTACCAATTTGAACAATATTCTATAGAGTATCTAAGTGTATAAAAAATAAATTATAAAGAAATAACCAGTAATTAAGTAGTACAATAATAATTTTAAAGATATGATTAAGTTAATTGAAGAAGTAATAAATTTAGTTTTAGTTGTAACAGTGATTGGAGTAATAATTTCAATGTTAGGAATTAAGTTATAAATTAGATAGTTAGATAAGTATAAACCTTTAAAAACATAAAAATATGAGATAAAACAAAAAGAAAAACTTGTAAAACAAATCAAATCAAATGTAATATCAGCCCTTTCGTTCATTCGTTAGGGCTTTTTTGTTGTATCATAGTTAGTTAGGATCATATCCAGTACATTCCTGATGCAGATCCAGGAGTGAATACAAACCCGAAAATCCAACACTTTAAAGTTGATCCTTTTTCTTTGTATCCACACGGTGGAGCAACCGCACTTTTATATTAATAATCAATCAATTACAAAAAGCCTATTTCTGTCAAATTCGAATACATTTATCAATGTGTTAGGCTTATTATAATGAATAGACCCCACCCCATTGCTCGTGGAAAAAGTGAGATTATACATTTCCCCTCCTCTAAAAAATTTTCAAAAAAATCAAATGCAAATTAACGTCATTCACTACATATCTATTGAAAGATCGTTTTACGTGTGTTTTATGCGATTTAAGAAACTTTCTTGTATCTTAGGTATAAAGAGTAGGGTGGGGTTATTTTGAATCGTTAAATCAAATATGTGGGAAAAAAATTTCTGTGAAAAATTGAATGTAATTTTGTGTAAGATTTGTTTTTTTAATTAATAATAAATAGATTTGTTTCATTATTAATTTAAAGTAGTAGAATTATGGAATTAAAAGGTACATTAAAGAAGATTAATCAGGTGGTTAATGTTTCGGAAAAGTTTAAGAAAAGGGAATTTGTGGTTAGTATTACAGAGGATAAGTTTCCACAAGACATCTTATTGCAGTTAAGCCAAGACAACGTTGATTTGGTTGATGAGTTTGTGTTGGGCGATGAGGTTAATGTTGGTTTTAACTTGAGAGGTAGAGAGTGGGTAAACCCTAAAGATGGTGTGGTTAGATATTTCAATACTTTGGAAGCGTGGAGAGTTAGTAAGGTTACTAAAGTAAAGGCTGAAGTTCCAGTAGCGAAACCGAGTGGTATTGTTAAGAACTTTCAGGAAGATATGATTAATGAAATGACTGATGATTTACCATTTTGATTTGTTTTAGTTATGCATAGATTTTATTTGACAGATGGTTCGTTTTACGATACTAAATTGAGTGATGAAATGAATTTAGATTTTTTGACAGAGTTCTTATGTGGTGGTGCAGGTTTTATTTTGATTGATGCTACTTGTGGTCAGGTGTGTTTGA
>Ga0181343_1000090_pt1 | contig 41029 bp, 57 predicted proteins | sample Su13VDMLBSD_FD_130110 | JGI IMG/M metagenome (GOLD analysis project Ga0181343, IMG submission 130110) | Freshwater viral communities from Lake Michigan, USA - Su13.VD.MLB.S.D | ecosystem: Environmental > Aquatic > Freshwater > Lake | place: USA: Michigan | collected 2013-07-15
CGCGACTGGCGCTACTTCGTGCGCATCGCCAACATCGACTTCAGCGTGCTGAACGCTGGTGACGCTGGCGCCCTGACTTCGCAGCAGGCTCTGATCACCGCCATGATCAAGGCCAGCGAGCGCATCCCTGTGATGGGCCGTGGTCGCGCCGCCTGGTACGTGCCGCGCAACATCCGCGAGAACCTGCGTCTCGGTATCCTCGGCAAGGTTTCCAACAACCTGTCGTGGGAGACCGTCGAGGGCAAGCGAGTGATGACGTTCGACGACATCCCAGTGCGCCGCACCGACGCGCTGGTGAACACCGAGGCCCGCGTGGTCTAAAGCGAACAGCCCGGGGTGAGAGCCCCGGGTTGATGCAACCAACTCAACCTAGAGAGAAGACCATGATCCTCGACAAACTGAACGAATTCGCTGACGCAGTCAGCGTGGCCGCTGCCGCTGGCACGGCTCTGATCGGCAACCAGATCGACCTCGGCGCCGCTGGCCGAGGCCTGGGCGGCAACCAGGCGCTGTACCTGGTGGTTTCGGTCGATACCGAGATCATCACGGGCGGTACCGCTGGCACGATCCAGTTCCAGCTGGTGTCGGATGCGCAAGCAGCCATCGCCGTGGACGGCAGCGCCACCGTGCACGCCGCCTCGCCCGTGTTCGTGACCGACGACGCAGCCGCCAACAGCCCCCAGCTGAATGCTGGTGCCAAGGCCTGGGTCATCGCGCTGCCCATCGAGGGCAACACCTACGAGCGCTACCTGGGCATCCTGGCAGTGATCGGCACCACGACCGTGACGGCCGGCGCCATCAGCGCCTACCTGACCGCCGACGTCGCCGACTGGAAGGCGTACGACGCGCCCTTCCAGCTGTAAGCGAGGGCTGACCCATGAAAGTACGCGCAATCGAGATGGGCTTCTACGAAGGCAACCGCGTCAAGAAGGGCGAGGTCTTCGAGGTTGCCGACGGCGCCAAAGCGCGCTGGTTCACCCCGGTGCAGGCCCTTGGCCCTGCCGCGTCCCAAAAGGATGACGGCAAGGTCAAGGGTCCGGCCAAGGGCAAGGCCAAAGAGCCCGACACGCTGTCGGAGATGACGCGCAAGGGCGACGGCAACAAGACCATGACGGAAGTCCTGGCCAAGAAGCCCGACGAAGCTGGCGACATCGCCTGACCCGTCTCGGGCGGCAAGCACAAAGGGCCGCCACAGCGCGGCCCTTTTTCTTAGGAGCATCTCGTGGCATCTGACGTCGACATCTGCAACATGGCCTTGAGCCACTTCGGCAGCGATGCCACGGTGACCAGCATCAACCCGCCCGACGGCTCTGTCGAGGCGGGGCGGTGCAAGGTGTTCTTGCCCATCTCGCGCCGCGAGATCCTGGAGCACTTCGACTGGTCCTTCGCACGTCGACGCAAGGCGCTGACCGAGGTCGCCAACAACAGCGACATCTGGCAGTACGCCTACACCCGCCCGTCCGAGTGCCTGAAGGAGCGACGCATCCTGCCGGCGTACACCCAGCCCGGGGGCTCAGCCTTCTTGGGGCAGCAGCTGCCGGTGGCCAATCGATCAGCCATGAACGCCGGCACCGAGCAGGGTGGCGCCGAGTTCATCGTCGAGAACGGCGTGATCTACACCAACGAGCCCGAGGCCGTGCTGATCTACACCGTTGACGTCACCGACACCACGAAGTACCCCGCGAGCTTCCTGCCCGCGCTGAGCCACCTGCTGGCCAGCTACATCGTGGGCGGCATCATCCGGGGCAAGGCCGGCACGCAGATGGCACGCGCCATGCGCGACACCGCCATGCAGTTGGGCGGCGCCTCGGCCGTGACCGACGCCAACGCCGGCTACGAGAACACCGAGTTCCGGCCCATGGCTTTGCAGGTGCGCTGATGGCCCGCAGCCTGTACCGCTCCTTTGCCGGCGGCGAGATCACGCCTGAGCTCTTCGGGCGCATCGACCTGGCCAAGTTCCAGACGGGCTTGGGCCTGTGCTCGAACTTCCGCATCCTGCCCCACGGCCCGGCCACGCGCCGCCCCGGGTTCGAGTACGCCACCAAGGCCAAGAGCGGCGTGACCCGCATCCTGCCCTTCGTGTTCAGCACGACGCAGTCGGTGGTGCTCGAGTTTGGCGACCAGTACATCCGCTTCCTGATCGACGGCGCCCCGGTGCTCAACACAGCGCAGAACATCACCGCCATCAGCCAGGCCGCCACCGGCGTGCTGACCTACACGGGCGCGGACTACACCAACGGCCAGTTCGTCTTTTTGTCGGGCATCGGCGGCATGACCGCGCTCAACGGGCGCTACGCCGTGGTCACCAATGTGAACGCAGGCGCCAACACGTTCGAGCTTTTTGACCTGTTCGGCAACCCCATCAACACCTCGGCCCTGCCCGCGTTCACCGCAGGGGGCACCGTGGCCTCGGTCTACGAGATCGCCTCGCCCTATCTGGCGGCCGACCTGTTCGGCCTGCGCTACACACAGGACGCCGACGTCTTCACGATCACGTCCATCGAGTACGCCACGCGCGAACTGCGCCGTCTGGGCGCCACGAACTGGACGCTGACCGAGGTCGACTTCAGTCCTAGCACCACGGTCCCCACCGGCGTCGGTGTGGTGGCGACCGTGGCTGTGGCCACGAACCTCTCGCCGCAGAGTTATGTGGTGACCACTATTGACGCCGACGGTGTGACCGAGTCCCTGCAGTCGGCCACCGTCACGGCGAGCAACAACCTGAGCCTGGCCGGCAACTTCAACACCATCAGCTGGGGCGCTGTGGCCGGGGCCACCCGGTACAACGTCTACAAGCTGCGCGGCGGCACCTTCGGGTTCATCGGCTCGGCCACTGGCCTGAGCGTGGTGGACGACAACGTGACAGCCGACACCACGAAGACGCCGCCCCTGGACGACACCGCGCTCAACACGGGCGCTGGCGACTACCCCACCGCAGTCACGTACCACGAGCAGCGCCGGTGGCTGGGCGGTACCATGAACTCCCCCCAACGCATCATCGCAACGCGCAGCGGCACCGAGTCGAACCTCACGACCTCACTGCCAGCGCAGGACGACGACTCGCTGGACTTCCGCGTGCGTGCGCGCCAGCAGAACGCCATCATGCATCTGGTGCCGCTGTCGGACCTGATCGCGTTGACCACGGGTGCCGAGTTCCGCATCTTCTCCGACGGCGCGCCAGCCATCACGCCGACCAGCCTGAGCGTGAAGCCACAGGGCTACACCGGCGCCAGCCAGGTCACCCCCGTGGTGACGTCCGGATCCATCCTGTACGTGCAGGCGCAGGGCTCACGGGTGCGCGAGCTCTCGTACAACTGGGAGACCCAGGCCTACCGCTCCATCGACATCACCCTGATGGCGCCACACCTGGTGGCCGGGCGCACGGTGGTCGACATGGCCTACGTGCGCGCACCTGACCAGACGCTGTGGGCTGTGCGCGACGACGGCACGCTCCTGGGCATGACCTACGTGCCCGAGCAGCAGGTGTACGGCTGGCACCAGCACAGCACCGACGGTGCGTTCGAGAGCGTGTGCACGGTGCCTGAGAACGGCGAGGACCGGCTCTATGCCGTGATCCGGCGCGAGATCAACGGCGACACAGTGCGCTACATCGAGCGCATGGCGCAGGGCTTTGTGCCCGAGATCGACGACATCGCCGACGCCATGTTTCTCGACTCGGCGCTGACCTACAGCGGCGCTCCGATCACGAACATCCGTGGGCTGCACCACCTTGAGGGTGAGACGGTGGACGTCCTGGCCGACGGCACGGTGGAGCCCAGCAAGACCGTGGTCAACGGCGCCATCACGTTGATCGCGCCGGCCAGCAAGCTGAGCATTGGACTGGGCTTCTCCTCTCGCCTGCGCACGCTGCCATTGGCCATGGAGCGCATGGAAGCCGGCGGGCAGGGCACGCGCAAGAACGTGGCCAAGGTCCACCTGCGCGTGCGCTCGAGCAACCTGCTGCGCGTTGGCCCGAGCTTCGACAAGCTGACCCTGGCCCCATCGCGCGACGCAGGCAGCAACTACAATTCGGCCGTCGACCTGCGCACCGGCGAGGTGGCCCTTGTGGTTGCCCCATCGTGGTCCGACGACGGGGCCGTCTGCGTCGAGCAGAGCAGCCCCCTGCCAACGACCATCGTGTCGATGACCTTGGAGACCGAGTTCGGTGATTGACGTCCAGTTCGTGTACACCACGCCAGAGCACTGCCAGCACCTGGCCGACAACCTGCGCGAGCAGGACGCCGTGGAGATGGCTGCGCTGGGGTACGTCGGCCAAACCTCCCTTCGGCGCATGGTTGACGTCGCTGTGCGGATCAGCTTGCTCAAGGCCACCATCATGGTGGACGGCCAGCTGGCCTGCATCTTCGGCGTGTCCCCGATCAACACGGCAGCCGGCCTGGGCGCGGTGTGGCTCCTGGCCACCCCGCACGGCCAGCGGCACGCGAAGGCGCTTACGCGACGGGCGCGCCCCTACATTGACGAGATGCTGACCCTGTTTCCCCTGATGACCAACCTGGTCCACCAGGAAAACACTGCCAGCCGCCGGTGGCTGACCATGCTGGGCGCCAAGTTCGGCGAGCCGGTGTTGATGTCAAACGGCGCCACGTTCATTCCATTCGAGATGCGAGCCGACCATGTGTGAACCAACAACCTTGACCGCCATCGGTACGTGGGCCACCGCGAACGCCGGGTGGATCTCGCTGGCTGCAGCCGGCACGAGCACGGTGGTGAACGCCAAGTCCGCGCGCGACCAGGCCGCCTACACCCAGCGCGTGGCGCAGAACAACGCGGTGGAAGCCGAACGCGCCGCCGGCAAAGCCACGGCCAAGGGCGAGCAGGATGCGATGATGGTGCGTCGACAGGCCGCACAGGCGAAAGGCGGGCAACGTGCAGCCCTAGCCGCGCGCGGCCTGGACCTCAACAGTGGCACCGCCGAGCAGCTGCAGGCGCAGACCGACTTTTTCGGCGAGATCGACCAGGCCACCGTGCGCGAGAACGCGGCCGAGACGGCTCGTGGCTACCGCACGCAAGGCGCGAACTACAAGGCCCAGGCGGCCAACAGCAAGCCCGGCGAGGCCGGTTTCGTGTCGCTGCTGAGCGGGGCCTCCAGCGTCGCCGACAAGTGGCACAGCTTCGCCAAGGCCTGAGATGCCACGCGTCCCAACCTACGACCAACAGGTAGGCCTGCGCCCCACGGGGATCGCGGAGCAGCAGAACCTGGACGTCACGAAGAACGCGCGCGGCCTGGCCGGCGCGCTCAACCAGGTCAGCGAGGTCGCCGACCGCATCGACCTGCGCGAAGCCACGGCTGCGGCGCAGCAGGCCCAGATCGAAGTGCGAGACCGGTGGTCGGCCTTCGACAACGAACTGCGCAACAAGTACAAGGGCGGCAACGTCGATGTGCGGGGCGAGAACGGTGAGGTGGTCGACAGCGTCGAGCTCCAGACCGAGAACTTCTGGAAGGCCGAGAAGGAGCGCCTGGCCAAGGGGCTGAGCCCCCGCGCGCGCACGCTGGCCAGCAACCAGCTGGCCAACCTGCAGGGCCAGGCGCTCGTCAACACCCGGCAGTACGGTGCGCGCGAGCGCGAGCGCTACCAGACCGAGGTGTTCACCGGGTTCAAGCAGACCGAGATCCAGAGCGCCGCAGCCTCGGGCGACCCCGCCAAGGCCGACGCCGCAGCCACCATCATCCAGGCCGAGAACGCCAAGCACGCGCAGCTGTACGGCCGGCCCCCTGAGTGGGTGGCCGCCGAGACGCAGAAGGACTTGCAGACCCTGCACTCTTCGATGGTGCGCGGCCTGCTCGAGGGCGACAACCCCGAGCGTGCGCGCGAGTACCTGGACAAGCACAAGGAGCAACTGGGCGTCCTGGGCGCCGAGCTCGCCACCAAGGTCGACAACGTGGTGGCCGACGTGAAGGGCCAGCGCCTGGCCGACTCGCTGGCGGCCAAGCCCTACGAGGAGGCCTTGGCCGAAGTGGCCAAGATCGAAGACCCACGCGAGCGCAAGTCCGCGCGCCTGCAGCTGCAACAGAACCGCGCCGACCAGATGCAGATCCGCGCCGCACGGGAGAAGGAAGCCTCCGACGCCGTGTGGCAGCTGGTGGCCAACGGCACCCCGGCCGGCAAGTTGCCGCGCGCTGTGCTCGACCAGATGGACGGCAAGGATCGCATGGCCGTCACCGAGCACTACCGGGCCGAGGCCAAGCGCCGGATGACCGAGGCCGAGGGCCGGTCGGTCAAGACCAACATGAGTGTCCTCGAGGACATCTACAACCTGCCCAAGGACGAGTTCTTGGGGTTGCGGATTTCCACGCTGCAGGACCAGCTGTCGCGCGCCGATCAGGAGGAACTGATCAAGCGCCAGGCCAAGCTGCGCGAGCCCGGCGAGGAGGTCAAGATCGCCACCCGTGAGCAGCAGGTGAGCGCGGCCATGGACCTGCTGGGCTTCGCGTCCAAGGACCAGGAGAAGAAGGGCCTTTTCCGCAAGACGTTCAACGACCAGGTGGCGGCGTTCTCCGCAGAGAAGAAAGCCGAGCCCACCTACGCTGAGACGCAAGAGATTCTGAGCCGCCTGATGCGTGAGCGCAAAGCAGGTTGGTTCGGCGGCAAGCAGCGCTACTTCGAGGCCATCGGCACCGAAGACGCGGCCAAGTTCGATCCACCGCCAGCCGGCGCCGCAGCACCTGCGCCGCGCCCTCGCGGAGCAGGCACAATCGTGGAGATCGACGGCAACGACCGTCGACTCATCGCAGAAGCACTGCGCGCTGAGAAAGTCCCCGTCACCGAGGACGCCATTCAGCAACGGTATCGACAGGTCAAAGGCGCTCAATGAACGACAACCCATTTGCACTCCAGAACGTAAAACCCGAAGCCCCAGTTGAACAGGCCCCCGCTCAAGAAGCGGATAACCCGTTCAGCCTGGCGGCCATTCAGCGCTCGGAGAAGCAACAGCTGCAGGCCACACTGCAGGACGCCGTGCGCGTGCCGCCCGAGAAGGCCGCACGCGCTGCGCAGCTGAGCAAGAAGCTGCAAATCTACGCCGACCCTCTGTCACAGAGCCTGGCCGACATCGAGCTCCAGGACGCGGTCATGGAGGCCGACAAGAAGCTGGCCACCTCGCCCAAACTGGCCAAGGCCATGCGCGAGGGCACCGACTTTGCGCGCCAGTCGCACGACGACATCGAGCCGCTGAGCAAGGTAGAGCGCTCCATCACCGACTACCCCCGCTCTCTGGCCGCTGGCGCCGCGAAGGGCGTTGGCACTGCGCTGACCGGCTCGGCCGAACTGCTGGACATTGGCGCGCGTGCGCTGGACAGCGGCTACCGCGCGGTGTTTGGTGACAACGCTGCCGACCTGCTGTGGTTCGACAACCCGACCATGGGTGGCGTCGAGATCCAGATGAACCCGGGCGCACCGCTGCGCATGGGCGGCGCCGGGTACACGGCCATCGGCGAAGCCGTCGACATTGACGCCAAGAATCGCGCGTTCGACACCGACGTAGCCTCGGCTGTGGGTCAGATCACCACGCAAATCGTCGCGGCGCTGACCACTGGCGGCGCCTCGATGATCCCCGTTGGCATGTCGCAAGGCGCGGGCGAGATGGCCGACCGGGTCAAGGCCGACAAGGCCGGCCAGGAGCTCACCGACGTCGCGGTGCTGGCGGGCGCAGCCACCGGCTTGCTGGAGAAGCTGCCCATCGACAAGATCCTGTCCAACACCCCGGCGCTGCGCGATGGCGTATTCCGGTGGCTTGGCGACAAGGTGGTGGCGGGCGGCCTGGAGGCCACGACCGAGATCACGCAGGGCATTTTGATGGACGTGGCGCGCATCGCCACGACCAACCCGGACGCTACCATCGACGTGATCGACAACCTCTACGAGGGTGGTGTCGCCGGCACGGCGGCAGCCATCCTGCGCGCAGTCATGGGCATCCGGGGGCGCACGAAGCAGCCTCTCGAGCAGGCCGGCAAGGCCAACGACGACGCCACCAAGCTGAGCGAGTTGTTCGCTGCGGCGGCCGAGTCGCGCCTGAAGGTGCGCAACGTCGACAGCTTCGCGCAGTTCGTGCAGCAGGCAGCCGACGAAACCGACGGCGCGCCCTCGGCTGTGTACATCGATGCGCGCACTTTGGCCGACACGCTGCAGCAGGCGGGCGTCAGCGAGGCGCAGATCGCCGAATTGATGCCCACGGTGCCTGAGCAGCTGCGCGACGCGCTGGCAACCGATGGCGTGGTCGAGATCCCCATCGGGGACATCGCCGCTCGGGTGGTCGGCACGCCCCTGGAGCAGGTGCTGCTCCAGCACATGCGCGTGGAGCCGGACGGGCTGAGCCAGTTCGAGGCCACCCAGGTTGCGGTCGAGGCCGAAGCCATGTTCCAGCAGGCGGCCACCAGCATCACGTCGGGCGCCATCGACATCGCGTCCCTGCAGCAGAGCTCGGAGGCCGTCAAGACCACGGTGCTCGACCAGCTGAACGCCACCAAGCGCTTCCGGCCCGAGGTGAATGACGCCTACGCCACGCTGGTGCGCGACTTCTACGCCGCCACCAGCGTGCGCCTGGGTGTCACGCCCGACGAGCTCTACGCGCGCTACCCCCTGCGCGTGATCGGCGCGCCCATCGTGCCTGGCGACACCCCAGCCACCACGTTGAACGCCGAGAACGCCGCGCCCATCACGCTGCCCGAGGGCGTGTCGATTCGCGAGATTGCGGACGGCACCGGCTTCGAGGCGGTCGACGCCAGCGGTGCAGTGGTCGGTCGCCTGCGCGACAACCTGCTGCGCGGCCAGGCAGAGCAGATCAACGAGAACGCCAACATCGACATCGTGGCGGTGGACAAGGAGCGCAAGGGCCAGGGCATCGGCCGCGCGCTGTACGACGCGTTTGACAAGAAGCACGGCGGGCGCATCGCCCCCAGCGGCAAGACCACACGCGACGCCTGGGCTGTGTGGAAGCGCAACTACCCGGCCAAGGTCGAGCAGTTCGTGCAGCAGGAAGCCGACCGCATCGCGCAAGGCGCTGACCCCCAGCAGATCCTGGCCGGCATCACCGACCCCGAGGTCGCGCAGATGGTGGTCGAGCGTCCGTTTATGCAGAGCGGTATGCCGGCGTCGCCCTTCGCGTTCGCTGCGCCCGCTGAGCAGACCGAGGCCGACCTGGCCAACTCGCGCAACGCGTCGCGCGTGTCGCCCCGCGCCCCCACCGGCGTCAAGGCGACCGAGGACCAGTACGGCGAAGAGCGCCTGCAGCCCAGCATCGAGGCGATGAGCCGTGCGCCCAGCGTGCTGGAGAACACCGCGCGCGAACTGCAGAAGTACCCCAACTTCAGCAACCTGACCGGCACCCCGATGGAGGTGGTGCAGCAGGCCAAGGAGCGCATGAAGGGCAACCTGCGCCGGCTGATGACAGCCTTCCCACAAGACCTGTCCGACCGTGCGCGCATGTGGTACGTCGGCGGCAACCGGATCGCCCAGCGCTTCGCCGACCGCTACGGGTTCAGCACCGAGCAGGCCGCGCTGGCCATCGCCGCGCTCTCGCCCCAGAAGAACTGGTTCGAGAACGTGAGCGCGGCTGAGCGCGTGATGGACATCGTCACGAACCACAGCACCGAGCCGTGGTCCGAGGGCATGACCGCCGTGGCCAACAGCCGTGGTTGGTTCGATGACCCACGCATCAGCCAGTCGGTCACGCCAGACATCGCCGGCAAGTCGCTGCGCGACCTGTTCGACCCGGCCGACATGGACGCCAGCGTTACGCGCATGGCCTGGTGGGTCCGCGCCTTCGACGAGGCAAACAACCCACGCGGCCTGGCGGTCATCACGCCAGAGGGCACGTTCCTGGCCAAGCAGTTTTCCGACAACGCTGTCGGCCGCCCCACGCCGCTGCGCTGGGGCTCGGCCGGCGAGATCGGCAAGGCCATTCGCGCGCTGATGTCCGAGAGCCCACAGGCTCGCAGCGGCATCGCGGGCGGCGCCCACAAGGTCCGCTCGTTCTACAACAACATCGTGGCCCCCTTCGGCGGCGGTGACATCACGGTGGACACCCACGCTGTGGCCGCTGCTCTGCTGCGCCCGCTGGGCGGCACCACACCCGAGGTGCAGCACGCACTCAGCGGCGCGGTCATGGCGGGCGACCGCGCGCTGGGCTTCGACAGCATCGGCAGCAACAGCATCGTGGGCGTGACCGGCAGCTACGGGGTCTACGCTGACGCCTACCGCGAGGTGGCTGACGAGTTCGGCCTGCTCCCGCGCGAGGTGCAGTCGATCACCTGGGAGGCCGTGCGCTTGCTCTTCGACAAGAAGGGCGCCACACTCAAAGATCAGACCGCCCAGGTGTGGGCGCAATTCAACCAAGGCCTCATCAGCGAGGAGCAGGCACATGAACAAATCTTTGAACTGGCTGGCGGCATTGGCCGACCAGATTGGGCCGACGGACTTGTCGACCCCCACCCCTTCGACAGCAGCTACCGACGGGATTCAGACCGCGCCGTCGGCACCCCCGACCGGCAGTTCGAGGGAGATGTTGCAGCGCAAGCCGCAGCTGGAGGAGTTCAAGACGGTGGAGGAGTTCGAGGAGGCGATGGGCAGCTGGCAGCTGCACCAGCAGCGGATCTTGGCCTTGACCGCCCCCTCGCCGGCCTCCCAGCAACCGTCAGCGTCGATGGCGTAGAGGTCACCTTCGGCCCGTTCGCGCTCGCGCGCACGGCGGCGGCCAACTACATGGCCAAGGCGGGCCTGCCCTACTCGCCACCCACCACCTACGCAGAGGTCGACCCCGAGCGCGCACGGCGCATCGCCGACGCGTTCGAGGCCATGCCGCACAACCCGAACGACCCCGAGGTCAAAGCCGCCTACGACGCGCTGGTGCGCGAAACGATGGCCCAGTGGCAGGCGGTCAAGGAGACCGGCCTGGTGGTGGAGTTCATCACCGGTGCGGACCCCTACGGCAACCCACGCAACGCCATCCTGGACGTGGTGCAGAACAACCACCTGTGGGTCTACCCGACCGACGCGGGCTTCGGCGGCACCGAGTCCCTGGACGTCGACATCAGCGGCAACCCGCTGCTGGCTGTCGTGCCTGGCGAGCGCATCGCTGGGCGCGAGGTGCGCGTGAACGACCTGTTCCGCATCGTCCACGATTACTTTGGCCACATCAAAGAGGGTGTGGGCTTCCGCGCCGGTGGCGAGGAGAATGCCTGGCGCTCGCACTGGGCCATGTTCAGCCCGCTGGCGCGCGCCGCGCTCACGACCGAGACCCGTGGCCAGAACAGCTGGGTGAACTTCGGCCCCTACGCCGAGTTCAACAAGACGGCCAACGGCGGCGACACGCAGTACGCCCCGCAGAAGGTAGGCCTGCTGCCAGCATGGGCGGTGAACGAGGGCGCGACCGACGCGAACCCCGAGACCGGCGTCTACAACCAGTCGGCCGCCGCGCCCACCAAGGGTGTGCACTTCAGCAAGCAGCCGCGCATGATGCTTGACGGGCGCCTGTACGGCACGGGGCTCAAGGGCCTCGAGGCCGAGCGCATCGCAGCCAGTGGCGACCCCCGCCTGGCCGAGCGCGTGTACTTCTACATCGACGAGGGAAAGGGCATTCGACCCGAGGCCGGTGTTGGCGGCTTTGCGCACGAGGTGCAGCTGCCCCCGCTGTACGACGCGAAGGCCAACCCAGAAGGGCTGTGGGCCGCCGACCTGAACGTGGCCGAGCAGCGCATCCTGGACGCCGGCTACGCGGGCTACTTTGTGAGCAACGCGTTCAACGGTCAGGGCGCCGCTGTCGTGATCGGCAAGGCCTCGCGCGGCCTGCAAGCCGCGCAGATTCCCAACCCCACGACGGGCTACACCCCCGACCCGATGCGCGTGCCCACGCGCCTGACGCTCAGCCGTGAGCAGCTGGCTGCGCTCGACGAGCAGGCACTGCGGGCCGCCGCGCCCAGCGCCACCATTGACCGCAGCTTCGTGGCTGTGCGCCCTTCCTCGCTGTTCGTGGACGCGGCAGAGCTCGCGGCCATCCAGGACCAGCTGGCCGCCGCTGGCGTGGCGCTGCCTGCACAGAGCCAGTCGCTGCAACAGGGCCCCCGAGGCACGTTCAACCCGAGCACGCTGACGATCAACCTGCTCGAGGCCGCCGACCTGTCGACCTTCCTGCACGAGACTGGGCACTTCTTCCTCGAGGTGATGGCCGACATCGCCAGCCAGCCCAACGCGCCGATGGACATCCAGAAGGACATGGGCGACGTGCTGGCGTGGTTCGGTGTGACCGACCTCTACGAGTGGAACACCCGCACGCTGGAGCAAAAGCGCCCCTACCACGAGAAGTTTGCCGAGTCGTTCGAGCGCTACCTGCTGGACGGCAAGTCCCCCAGCGTTGAGCTCAACTCGATCTTCGGGCGCTTCCGGTCGTGGATGCTGTCGGTGTACCGCTCGCTCAAGAACTTCATGGCGGTCAACACGAACGCGCAGTTGAGCGACGAGGTGCGCGCGGTGTTCGACCGGATGCTGGCCACCGACGAGCAGATCCAGCTGGCCGAGCAAATGGCCGGCTACGAGGCGGTGTACAAAACGGCCGACGAGGCTGGCATGAGCCCCGAGGAGTGGGCCGACTACCAGGCCAAGCACCGCGCGGGGACCGAGCGCGCGATTGCCGAGATGCAGTCACGCAGCATCCGCGACCTGAAGTGGAGCATCAACGCCCGCAGCCGCGCCATGCGCGAACTGCAGCGCGAGACCAACGACCGGCGCAAGGCGATGCGCCTGGACGTGCAGGCCGAGGTGCGCGCGATGCCGGTGTACGCTGTGCAGCGCTGGCTCAAGACCGGCAAGATGCCCGATGGCGTCACCACCGTGGGCGGCAAGCTCTCGACCGCTGCGCTGCGCGAGATGTACGGGGACAACCCCGCCTCGCTGTGGCGCTACCTGGCCACCAACATGGTGACCAACGACAAGGTGGCCGGCTTGCACCCCAACGTGGTGGCCGACATGTTCGGCTTCCCCAACGGCGACGCGCTGGTGCGCGAGATCGTCGACGCCTTCCCTGAAGAGCAGACCATCGACGGCATGACCGAGCAGCGCCTGCTCGAGACCTACGGCGAAGCGGTCACGCTGGACGGCATGGAAGCGGCTGCGACCGAGGCCATCCACAACGAGGCCCGGGCGCGCGCTGTCGCCACCGAGGTGGCCACCATGCGCAAGGCCTTGGGCCAGCGCGAGGGCAAGGTCAACGTGCTGATGAAGGCTGCCCGCCAGTTCGCGGAGCAGCTGGTGGCCCGGCGCAAGATCAAAGACCTCAAGCCCTCGGTCTTCACCGGTGCCGAGGCGCGTGCGGGCAAGAAGGCGCAGCGCGCCATGGCGGCCGGCGACCAGCAAGGCGCGGTCACCGCCAAGCGCGACCAGCTGCTGAACCACTACGCGGCGAAGAACACCATGGCGGCGCTCAAGGAAGTCGAGCGCGGCCTGGCGTACCTGAAGAAGTTCGACAAAGAGACGGTGCGCAAGAACGTCGACAACGGCTACCTCGACCAGATCGACCAGCTGCTCGAGCGCTTCGACCTGCGCGTCTCGGTGACGCAGCGCGACCTGGCCAAGCGGGCTTCGTTGCGCGAGTGGCTGGATTCGCAGCGCGAGGTGGGCCTGAACCCGACCGTGCCGCGCAGCATCGAGAACGAGGCCTACTCCCTGAGCTACAAGGAGATGCCGCTCGAGGAGTTCCGTGGGCTGGTCGAGACCGTGAAGAACATCGAACATCTGGGCCGGCTGAAGGAAAAGCTGCTGCGCGCCAAGGACGAGCGCGACTTCACCACCATCGTCGACGAGATCACCGCCACGATCTACGACAGCACCGACAAGCGCACGGTGGAGCGCCTGAACGCCCCCACCAAGAAGGACCGCGCGGTCGACCTGTTGAAGAACTTCAGCAGCATGCACCGCAAGCTCTCGAGCTACATCCGGCAGCTGGACGGCTTCAAGGACGGCGGCCCGTTGTGGCGCGCTTTCGGGCGCAGCATGAACGAGGCGGCCGACAGCGAGCAGACGATGATCGACAAGTCCAACCGCGCGCTGGCCGACATCTTCAAGCCCATGATCGAAGGCGGCAAGCTGCGCGAGCGGGTCAAGGTGCCCGGCATCCGGGAGACCCTGACGCTGGAGACGCGCCTGGCCGTGGCCCTGAACTGGGGCAACGACACCAACCGCAAGCGCGTGCTGGAGGGTGATGGCTGGTCGCAGGGCCAGGTCGACGCCATCCTGTCTTCGCTCACCGGCCCGCAGCTGGACTTCGTGCAGAAGGTGTGGGACCACATCGACAGCTTCTGGCCAGCCATCAAGGCCAAGGAAGAGCGCCTGAGCGGCAGCGCCCCGGACAAGGTCGAGGCCAGTTCGTTCACGGTCAACGTGGATGGCCAGGCGCGCGTGATGCGTGGCGGCTACTACCCCATCAAGTACGACACGGCGCGCAGCGACAAGGCCGGCCAGCTGGACGCAGCGGCCATCGCGCAGCAGATGAAGCTGGGCGTGTTCAGCCGCAGCAGCACGCGCCGGGGGCACCTCGAGGAGCGCGCAGCTGGCGGCCTTGGCCCGGTGCGCAAGGACATCGGTGTCGTGTTCGAGCACGTAAACCAGGTGGTGCACGACCTGGCATGGCATGAGTGGCTGATCGACGCCAACCGCATCGTGCGCGACCCGCGCGTGCGCGCAGCTATCCGCGACACGCTCGGCCCAGAGGTGCTGGACGAGTTCGTCAAGACGCTGCCCGACATCGCGGCCGGTGACGTGCCTGCGGCCTCGGCCTTCGAGCGCGGCATTAGCCACCTGCGCAACGGCACCACGGTGGTGGGCATGGGCTGGAACCTCGTGACCGCCATGATGCAGCCATTGGGCCTGACCCAGTCCATGGCGCGCATCGGGCCGAAGTGGGTGGCCAAAGGCATGGGCCGGTGGGTCGGCGACGCAGCCAAGCTGGAGAGCAGCGCGAAGTGGATGTACGAGAAGTCCGAGTTCATGCGCCTGCGCAGCACGGCGCTGAACCGGGAGGTGCGCGACCTGCGGGGCAAGCTGACGGGCGAGATGCCGTCGGCGCTGCAGGACACCTACTTCTGGTTCATCATGAAGGGCCAGATCATCGCCGACCTGCCGACGTGGTACGGCCAGTACGAGAAGACCATGGCCGAGAGCAATGGCGACGAGTCGTTGGCGTTTGCCATGGCCGACCAGGCCGTGCGCGACTCGCAGGGCGGCGGGGCCATCAGCGACCTGGCGCGCATCCAACGTGGCGGCCCGCTGCAGAAACTCTTCACGAACTTCTACAGCTACTTCAGCACGACCTACAACCTGTTGGCCGAGCGCACCGCGCGCACCAGCTTCAAAGACCCGGTGTCGGTGGCGCGGTGGATGTCGGACTTCTTGCTCGTGGCTGTCGCACCGTCGGTGCTGGTCACACTGCTGAAGGCCGCCGTCAACGCAGCCATGGGCGGCGAAGACGACGAGGACGAGATCCTGGAGGCGGTGATCCGGGACCAGATCGGTTTCCTGATGGGCACCATGGTCGGCCTGCGCGAACTGAGCGCGGCCACCAACGGCTTCTTCGGGTACAGCGGCCCGGCCGGCACCCGGTTCTTCAGTGAGTTTGCCAAGCTGGGCAAGCAGATCGAGCAGGGCGAAGTCGACAAGGCGCTGCTCAAGGCGCTGAACAACAGCGCGGGCATCTTGCTGCACTACCCGGCCGGGGCCATCAACCGCTTCGTGGAGGGCGCGGTGGCGCTGAACGAGGGCGAGACCGAGAACCCTGCCGTCATGGTGTTCGGCCCACCCCGGGACTGACGGGCGCTTAAACCTGTTGGCCCCACCTATTCTTCCTTGATCGGAGCACACCCATGACCGTAGCCGCAACCCCACGCCGCGCCGGCCCCTTCCCGGGGAACGACGTAACCACGACCCTGCCGTTCAGCTTCAAGGCGTTCAGCGAGGATGACGTGCGTGTGGACCTGACCGACGTCAACTCGGTCACCACGACCTTGACGCTCACCAGCGACTACACGCTGACGCTGAACGTAGACCAGGAGAGTGACCCTGGTGGTGAGGTTGAACTGGCGGTACCCATCGCCACGGGCGAGATTGCCGTGGTGCTGGGCTCCACGCCGTACACCCAGGAGGCCGACCTCCCGTCGGGTGGCCGCTTCAACGACGAGGTGATCGAGCAGGCCCTGGACCGCTTGGCGTTCCAGACCCAGCAGCTGGCCGAGGGGCTATCGCGCGCGGCGTCGGTGCCGACCACGGCGGGTGACGCCGAGGACTTGAACACCGCAGTGGCCGTGCTGGTGGCCAACATCGATGAGCTCAACATCGTGGTCGACAACATCGCAGATCTGGTCGCGTTGGCCGATGACATCGCCGACGTGAGCCTCGTGGCTGCGAACATCGCTGCTGTACTCGCCGCCCCGGGAGCGGCCGATGCCGCCGCTGCCTCGGCCGCCGCCGCCGCAGCCAGCGCGGCGAGCATCGCGCTCCCGTTGCCCACCACAAGCGGCGGCTCGGGAGCAAACTACGCCAGCGTCGCGGCACTGTTCAACGGCATCAAGCAGGACGCTTCCGAGACCTCCACGGGGGTTGTGGAAAAGCTGACCACAGCTGAAGCGCAAACCGGGACCGACGACACGCGGTACCACTCCGCCGCGACCATGAAGGCGGCGCAGATCCAGCACGGCACTGCGGTAACGCTGACCAACCAGACGTCTGTTGACTTCACAGGCATTCCAGCGTGGGCGAAGCGAATTACCATCACCTTTATGGGGGTTTCTTTGAATGGAACCTCCAACTTGGTTCTTTTGTTAGGAGATTCTGGTGGTATGGAAACCACTGGCTATTTGGGGTCAGTAGCTATTCAAGTAGACGCTGGTGCGATCATTGTAGCTAACAATAGTGCCTCTACTCTGCTAACTGTTGGTAACGCCGCTGCCTATCTGTACCATGGACAAGTTATTCTGACATCTGTTGGTACTGGCAATCGCTGGGTCATGTCGCATATTTTTGGACTTGAAGGGACAGCGCGTATTGTCTATGGGGCGGGTAGTAAACAACTTTCTGCCGCACTAACCCAACTTCGAGTTACAGCAAGCAACGGCACCGACCAAATGGACGCTGGCATTCTCAACATCAACTACGAGTGAATATGGACAACACCCAAACCGGCGTGTTTACCCCATCGGGCCACGCGCTTCATCGCATGCTGTTTATCTTGCGGCCCAACGCTGCAGGGCAGTGGTACATCCAGAACGACGTGGACCACAAGAGCTTTGGCGTCAACCCGCAGATCATCCAGACGCCGACCTACCTCGAGGTCGTTTTCGACAAGCCCTACTCGCACGCCGGGGTGATCCAGATCACCAGTGATGACGACTTTAGAAACCGCATCAGCGGGCACGGCAATCTTGGCCTGAACAGCACCCGGATCGTCGTTGTGGCGAACGGTGAAAAGATCAACCCAGCCGACGTCTACCAGTACCTGCCGGTGGGCGGCGGAAACTTCTGGTGCTCGGTCGAAATGTTCCGCTGAACCATGAACCACATCGACTCTCCAACCACTGACGCCAGCTTGCTGCGCACCGTCTCGCGCCTCGAGTCTGGGCTTGAGGTATTGCACCAAGACGTGATCGAAGTCAAGGGGGCGATGAACAAACTGGCCGACGCCATCACCAAACTGGCCGTGATCGAGGAGCGCCAGAGCCAGGTCTCCAGCGCGGTCGAGCGGGCGTTCGGCGCCATCAGTGCGTTGACCCAACAGGTGGCCACCATCGAAGTGCGCATGGCCGCCATGACGGTGCACGGCGCAACCGCCAACAAGTGGATCGACCGCGCGCTGGTCGCGCTCATCGCCGCAGGCGTCGGCACCTTCTTTGGGAAGCTTATCGCATGAACTGGATCGACAAAATCGGCGGGCGCAAGTACACCATGACCTTGGGTTGTGGCGCAGTAACAGCGTTCCTGCAGTGGGACGGCAAGCTGGACCCGGGCGGGCTGGCTTACGTGGCGGTAATCACCGCGACGGTTGGCGCCTACATCGGTGGCAACATTCTGCAAAAGAAGCACGCTGCGGAAGCCGCAGAGGAAGCAAAGCGATGAAGATCACAGTCACTGCCGGCCACGGCGCCGGTGACCCGGGCGCGGTCTACGACGGGCTGAAGGAAGCCGACCTGATGGCGCAGCTGCGCGACGTGGTGGCTGACAAGCTGCGCAAGATGGGCCACACGGTGAAGACCGACGGCGCGAAGTGGCATAACCTACCCCTGGTGCACGCGCTCACCCTGGTGCCCGGCAGCGACGTGGCCATCGAGCTCCACACCAACGCGTTCACCAACCCGGCGGCGCGCGGTGTCGAGGTGGTGGCCCTGCCCAAGGACAAGGCAAAGGCCCAGCGAATCGCGCAAGCCATCTCCCGCGTGCTCGACACCCCGGTGCGCGGCGACGGCGGCTGGATCGATCAGTCGGCCTCGGCCCGTGGGCGCCTTGGCTTCGTGCGCGCGGGCGGCATGGTGGTCGAGGTGTTCTTCCTGTCTAACCCGGACGAGCGCGCCAAGTATCTGGCCAGCTACTGGCCGGTGGCCACGGCCATCGCCGAGGCGGTGACAGCATGATCGGCGCGCTGTACACCGCACTGGGTGGCGTGCTGCTGGCCGTGGCTGCGTTCTTCTACGGCCAGGAGGTTGGCGAGGACGCGGCCTTGGCCAAGCAGAAGACCATCGAGGACGTGGCCGAGGCGGTCTACGACAAGGCGCAGCAGGGGGCGGCTGACGCCATCGCCAAGTTGAAGCCCCGCAACGTGACCATCCGACAGGAGCTAGAACGTGAAATTCAAACCAACACTGTTTACCGTGAGTGCCGCGTTCCTGCTACTGGGGTGCGCCTCGCCAACGAAGCCCTTGCCGGTGGCGCCGAGCCCGTTGGTGGTGGCCAGCTGCCCGGCGCCGACGCCGCTATCCCCCGACCCTGACGGTACCGCCAGCATGGGCGCCGTGCTAGACAAGCTGGTCGCCCTCGCCGGGCAGTACCTTGAATGCCGGGCCGCCGCCCTCGCGCAGTAGGCTCTCCACAAAGGCGGCGCCCATGATCGGCGCAGGAGGCTTCACAGCCGCCCAACGCCACCCTGCAATTGCCAGCTTGAGATCGGCGCGCAGAGCCCGGTTCTCGTCATTCGCTTGAGCCGCAAACTCTTCTAGGGTCTTGCGGTTCCAGGTGGAAAAATCGGTCACTGGTTTTCCTTGCGGTTCATGTAGTCGAGCAGCAGGTCTTGCACGCTGCGTTTTGAGGCGCGGCGCTCCACCGCCACCTCATCGACGGTGTCCTCGGCCACGAGATAGTACAGCGACACCACCCGGTTATGGCCCGACTGCAGCTGGCGCACGGGGCCAATGCGCTGCAGCAGCTGGTCGTGGGTGTCGAGGTCAAAGCTCTGCCCGAAGAAGCACAGGTTCCAGCACACGTCCTGCAGGCCGTCAACCCCATGGCCGAGCGACTGCGGGTGGCACAGACCCAGCACGCTGCGCCCGTCCATGAAAGCCTCAAACCCTGCCTCGGTGGCCAGGTCGACGGCCTGGGGGTAGGCCTTCATGATCCGGGTCTTCTCGTGCTTGTAGTTGTACGAGATCATCAGCGGCGCGCCGCCCAGTTCGTTGATCACCGAGTCGAGCGCGTCGATCTTGGCGTAGCTGACCTCGACCCACTTGTCCTTGCCGTAGCGCTCGGGGTCCAGGTACACCGCACCGCCGGCTGCCTGCAGGCACTTGCTGCTCTTGCTGGCGGCGCTGAACACCTCGATCTCCACGCCGTTGCCGAGCTCCAGGAAGAGCTCCTTCTCCAGCGCGCGGTACTTGGCTCGGGCCGAGGGCTCGAGCTCCACCGGCACCGGCACCACGCGTAGCTCGTCGATGGGGAACCAGTCCTTGGGGTCAAGCGTGAGGCACACGTCCTGCAGCCGGGACATGATGTCGTCCTGGCTGTGCGGGAAGATGATCGTCTGGATGTGCTCTTTGTGCGGGTTGATGGCGTCGCGCACCCGGCGGTAACCGAACCACCGCTGCTCGAACGCGTCAAAGGTGCGGCCCAGGCGCACGCCCTCGTCGATGAACCACTGCTGCCCCCACAGATCCTTCAGCCCGTTTGGGGCCGGCGCGCCGGTGAGGTTCTTCCAGTATTTGACCTTGCTGTGCGCCACCGAGGCCAGGGCCTGCGCGCGCTTCGTGCCCTGCAGCAGCCGGAACCCTTTCAGCTTGGTGGCCTCGTCGGGGATGACGGTGCGGAACGGCCAGCGCGGGCCCAGCGTGTCGACCAGCCAGACGATGTTCTCGTAGTTCAGGGTCATGACCTGGGTGTTGCCGCGCATCACGTCGGCCAGCACCCGCTCGCGCTGGTCCGGGTCGCCGGTGCAGGCGCTCACCGACAGGTCGCTCAGGTGCTCCCACTTCGCAGCCTCGGTGGTCCAGCCGCGCTTGGCCACGCGCAGCGGGCCGAGCACCAGGGTGGGGTCGGACTCGCCCAGCACGTTGTGGTGGATGTCCAGCCAGGTCTCGGCGATGGACGTCTTGCCCATGCCCATGCCGGCCCACAGCGAATTCCGATTGGCGCTGGCCAGGAAGTCGAGGGCCTGGGCGAAGAACGCTCGGGGGGTGTAGACGCGGCGGGTCACTTGGCCGCCGCCCTGCGCAGCGCGCCGCGCACCACCTCGCGAGTGACGTTGAAGCGTTCGGCTATCTTGCGCTGGCTCATTCCGCCAGCGGCCAGGGTGGCCACGCGCTTCTCGTCGATGGGGTAGGGCTTCGGCCCGCTGCCGGGGCGGGCGCCGCCGTGGTTGCGGTTGTTCATCGCCGTGCCTTCCACGCCTTGTAGGCGGTGAGAATGGCGCGCGCCTGGCGGTCAGTGAGGATGCCCCGCTGGCGGGCCTTGCGGATCACGCTGTCCTGCAGCTTCAGCGCGATAAACGCCTTGTTCTCGCTGCCCTCGGCGGCGACCACGATGTCGAACAGCCGGGTGAACGCCGGCACCTTGCTGGCGGGGATGTAGTTCAGGGTGCGCCGGTCGTGCTGGTGCGACAGCATGCCGGTGGAGTGCGCAACGGTGGTGGCGTAGATGGTCATGGGAAAGCCTCGTCGATCTGTTCAAAGGTGCCGAGCACCAGCACGCGCTGGCCGACCTTGCGCATGCGCTCGTGCTCGCGGTCTTGGGCGCGCTCGTGCGCGTTGGAAGGGAAGTGCTTGATGGTCTGGGGGTTCTTGACCTCGACCCACGTCGTGCCTTCGTTGAAGGTCATGCGCCCTTCGCCGTCGTGGCTGGGCAGCATCACCACCCGGTCGGGCGCCTTGCTGCGGCCGCCCCAGTGCACCTTGCGGATCTCGCCACCCAGCGCCTTGACCTTGGCGACGAGGTACTCTTCGACGGTGGACTCACGCATGGCCGTCCCCTTTCTTGACCAGTCGCACGTCGCACGCCTCGATCTCGCCATAGGTGGTGCGCAGGATAATGTGGGTTTTGCGGTTCTCCAGTCCACCCGGCTCGTGCCAGTCGTCCGGTCCGTCCTGCGTGTAATAGACGCCGCCACGCTCAGGAAAGCGCGTGCCGGTGTGCGCCACGCGCTTGCCTTCAACCAACACCACGCGGTCGACGTGGCCGTGCTTGGGGTAGTACGGGTAGGCGAGCAACGCCTCGCGCGAACCGTCGCTTAGTGGGTAGTAAATGATCGAGCGCTCGTTGCCACCAAACTTGCGCCGCTCCACTTCCAGCTTGGCCACGGCCTGCAGAAAGTAGCGCGGTGGCGTGTCCATGCCGGTCATCTTTTGCGCGAGCGCTTCGATCTCGGGTGTGTCGATCAGGTCGTCCCACCGCAGCGGGTAGCCGACGCGCTTGATCCAGCGCGGGACGACAACCCGCACCTGGTCGCCGGGGCGGTAGATGTGCGGCTTAGACATCGCGCTTCCCCCAGTGGATGCAGCCGAACTTCGGGCCGACGTAAACCCCGGCGCTGTAACCCTCGTAGTCCCAGCCGGCGGCGCGGTCGATGGCCACGCGCGGGGTCTGGTCGTTGCTGTCGACCATCAACTCGCAGCTGCCGCCGTGAGGGTTTGTCGCGCCGGGGTACTTGACCGGGGTGTAGTGCTTGCACTTGTCGCAGGTGTGGCGGGGGTTAGACATGCTCGATCTCCCGGGTGTCCTGCTCGACCGGGTCCGGGTCGTCGGGCAGCGGGGTTAAGACGACGTCGCTGACGAACTTGACCGGCGTGCCGGCGATGCGCGGGCCGCGCGCAGCCGGGTGCACGTTGTCGGGGTCCACGGCCCAGACAGGGCCGAGCACGTTTACCTCGTGGACGTGGCGCACGGTGAAGACCATGCCAAGGTACCACACGGCGGTCGGCACCCCTGCGGTGCGGGTCACGATGGCGCGCTGGTTTGGTTTGCAGTTCATGGCTGTACTCCAGGCCCACAGGTGATGATGACGAGCAGGCCGACGATGGCGATGATGGTGATGGCGAACCACCACAGAGCGCCGTAGCCGGCGGGTTTGAAGTCGTCCATGGCTCAGGCCTCCAGCCGGGTGACCAGCGCGCGGGCGGCGGCGAGCGCCTGCTCACGGGCCTGCAGCACAGCGTCCTCGAAGGAGGCGTGGTGCACCGACGACATGTTGTACTTGACGCTTTGGACCTTGGCCCAGTACAGCCCCTTGTGCGCCGGGTAGACCGTGACCAAGATGTCCTTGGCGCGGACATAGAACTTGGTGGACCCGCTGGGCTTGACCTCCCAGACGTGGGCGGGGAAGCGCTTGGCCAAAGCGTCGCGCAGTTCGGTGGCGGCTTGGCGATTCTGTTCGATCAGGTTGCTGATCTCATCCGGGGTGACGTAGTTGCCCATGTGAACTCCAGTAGTTGCCTGCTCAACTCGGCAGGTGGCTACATTATAGCACATGCTGAAGACTTGAACAAGCCCCTATTTTTCAGGCGGTTGACCAGCGAGGGCAGCGACTGCAGGTGATCGGGGTTGCAGCACCGGGCGTTGTGGCAGACGTGGTCCACCTCGTGGCCCTCGGGGACTGGCCCGTAGAAAATCTCGAACATCAGGACGTGCACCAGCTTCTTGGTGTGCTTGCCGTTGACGTGCAACGTGATGCGCGGGTAGCCGTACACCGGGCGCGACAGCTGGCCGTCGTGCTCCCAGCAGCCGGTGCCCTCCAGCTGGCCCTCGGGGATGGAGGTGTGGGCCACCAGCCGGTGGTACAGGTCGCGGTACTGCTGGTTCACGGCTGCTCGTCCGAGTAGAAGCCCAGCACCATCTGGTGTGGGCGGGCCGGCCCTTCGGGCGTGGCAAAGCGCCGGTCGTGCTCGGCCTGCAGCCGCGCGGCCTCGCGCCTGGCGCTGCCCTCCTCGCGGTGCGACGACACGCTGGTGGCGCGGGTCCAGTCGCTGTGCCGCACAACAAGCCATCGCCAGCTGGCGATGGGGTCTGGCCATGCGCTGAAGATCATGATCAGACCCAGAATTTAGCCATGGATTTTTTGTACGAGATGTACAGCGGGTGCTTGGGGTGGCCGGCCTGCGTGGTCTCCAGCACCAGCGGCATCACGCCCAGTTCTTCAGCCGTCGCGCGGACGAAGTTGACTCGGGCGATGACCTCCTTGCTGCTGAAGGCGCCCCACGCACATAGGAAACCGTTGCCGCCGTAGGTGTTCAGGACGTGGCGCACCTGCGCGTCGTTCAGCGGCCCGACTGGGTAGCCGGCGCGGCGCATGTCCAGTGGGTCTGTGGCGCGGTAGGCAAACAGGTTGACCACCTCGATACCGGTGAAGCCGTGGCGGTCGGCGAAACCCACGCACTTCTTGATCGTGGCGTCGTCCTCGCTGCCGTCGGCCGTGCTCGGGTTGAGCATGACGATGGGCAGCGTGGTGTGGACCTGGTCGAACTTGTCCCACCGGCGCCAGAGACGGTAGCGGAAAGCGTTGCAGTCGGAGATGAGTGCGCCGGTGTCGGTGTAGTTCACTTGTGATACCTCTTCGTTTCAAAGCCGGCGGCTGCCAGCGGTGCGTCGGGCGCCCACTTCGGGGGCGTCGCCATGATCTCGGCCAGGCGGTCGGCGCTGTGCGCGTCGCTGTCTGGCACCTCGGTGACCAGTTCGTCGTGGACGTGCAGCACGATCTCGTAGCCCTCATTCTCGGCCGGCTGCATGCCGTTGGCCAGCACGTCACGAGCCCAGGCCTGGTCCCAGTTCTCGATGAACTTGCCGCCATAGCTCTTGATCCGCGCCCACTGCCGGGTGTACTGGTTCACGCCCAGGTAGCTGATCTGTCCGTCCTCTGCGACGCGCGGCGCCAGGTAGCACAGATACCGGCCGGACGGCAGGCGCACGCGCAGCCACGAGCCGTCGACCTGGACCTTGATGTGTCGGCCCACGGGGAAGGCTTCCTTGGGGTTGGCGATGGCCAGCTTCACGGCCTCCGAGGCGTCGGCCCACAGCTGCTTGGTCGCGGGGTGGGCCGTGCGCCACATCGCCTTCAGCGCCTCGCAGGCCACGTACACGTTGCGCTCAAGGCCCAGCGTGCGCTTCTTCTTGGTGGCCCACTCATGCATGCCGTAGGCCGAGGCCAGCACGTCCTTGCTGGCGGTGCTGTGCACAGCGTCGGCCAGCACGGCGAGGTCCATCTTGTACACGGCGGCGAAAGTGATGAAGGCAGCCACGCCACCCTCGTAGCCCAGGCCGAGCTCCATCACCTTGCCGATCTGGCGCTTGTACCCGGTGGCGTCCTTCGGGTCGGTGTTGAACGCCCGGGCGTAGGCCAGCTTGTAGAGGTCGGGGCCCTTGCCCTGGTCGAAGTCGCGGAAGGCCTTGAGCTTCCACTCCTCGTTGCCGAGGTAGGCCAGCCCACGGCCCTCGATGTTGGACAAGTCGGCCACGGCCAGCTTCTTATGGGGCGGCGCGATGATCAGGCCGCGCACCAGGTTCGAGGTGAGCGCCATCACGTCGGTAAAGATGTCGTTGGCGAAGCCGCCCTTGAGCGCGGCCACGCCCTGCTCCTCGTACTCGCGCACCAGCGCTTCGTCGTCGGCCTCGAGATCCTTGGTGCTGCACAGGAAGTGGTCGGCCATGTGGCCCATGTCCGGCCGTGGCATGTTGTGCGGTTGCAGGATGCGACCGGCCCAGCGCGTGGTGCGCTGCGCCCCGGCGAACTGCGTGGTGTTGCGCACGCGGCCATCGGCCGAGGCGCTGTTGATCACGGCCTGGTACTTGGCGGTCGAGGTCTTGGTGGCCTCCAGGCGCAGCGAGATCAGCAGCTTGACGCCCTCTGGGAGCTCGGGGTCTTCGAGCCGGCGGCGCAGCGTGTCGGCGCGCATGTCCGGCAGGTCGACGCCGTACTCGGCCAGGATGTAGAACAGCATGTCGTCGCGCTTGCTGGGCCCGCTCACGAGCCCGTCGGTGGCGTCCTGGACCCGGTGCTTCAGGCGGGCCTTCTCGATGTCCACCGCGCGCACGGCGGCGTGCGCCAGGTCGAGGTCGATGCAGATGCCCCGGTCGTTGACGCGCTGGTCAAGGCACCACAGGTTGTGCTCGGGGTGGCCGATGCGGTAGTTCCACTTGGGCAGCTTCTGGTGGATGGCGCGCATGGCCACGATGTCCTGGCGGCTGTACTCGAGGAACTCGTCCCACTCGTCTGGGTGCGTCCAGCGGGTGGCGCGGCGCTCCTTCATGTTCTTCGGGCGCGGCTTGCAGAACAGCTGGATCAGCTGCTTGCCGCGCTTGTCCTTTTGCTGGTCGCTGTCGATGTTGAGCGCGGCGCCGATCTTGTCCAGGCCCCCCGGCAGCCCGTGCGCCATGGCCTGCACCATCGTGTCGATGATGCGCTCCGGGTCGACCTTGACGCCCCAGACGTGGCGCATCAGCGTCCGGTCGAAGTGGCTGTTGTGCAGCACCACCGGCGTGGTCTTCTCGTGCAGCCAGTGCGTGAGTTCTTCGCCGCGCTTGCGCGCGGTCAGGTCTTCGACCACCGGCTCAGCGTCGCCCAACGCCCACTGCGCGATCATGATCTCGGTGCTGGGGTGCTCGGCGTAGCGGTGCGTGCCGGCGCTCTTCAGGTCGGCTTCGCTGAATGTCTCGGTGTCGAGGTAGAGGGGAGTGGTCATAGGTCAGGAGTGGCGGGGCTCGATACCCAACGTCTTTGCTGCGCGTATAGCCAGCAACGCGATGCGCTTCGCCACACCCCTGACCTATGCCCACTGGGCAAGGAGCTATTCTGCAGATCCCCCGATATGCGTTGCCGCGTGGGCGGGGTACTTAAACGATGGGGCCAAAGTCAGTGGCGGGCACCCCATCGTTGATCATCTGCAGCTTCTTAACCAGGTAGCTACCCTGGCAGGATTCCCCACGCCCCGCATTGTTCTCGCTGTGTAGGGAAGGCACCGGAATCGAACCGGTCTCCAGCTGCTACTGCAGCTGCCACAGCGCCTTGCCGTGTTGCCCCCCGCACACAGCCCTCGTGAGAGGGCTGCGGGCTCAGTTTACGCGATGTCGTCGGCGTCGCTGCCGTCGCTCACGTCCTCGAACTCGTCCTCGCTCGCTGGGCGGCCGGCGCTGAAGGCGTCACCGTCCTTGGCGAACTGCACACCGCGCAGCTGCGCGTTGATGCGGCTGCCACCTTTGGGGTGGTCCTTCTGCGGCCAGAACTCGATGCTCGCGTTCACGAAGCAGCCGGCGTAGACCCGGCCGCTGGTTTGCTTGAGCGGGGTGCGGTCGCGGTCCAGCACGGTGGGTGGCACGTCGGCCTGGGCGCCAGCGCTGATGAAGTAGTTGCCCTCGAAGCCGTCGAACTTGGCCTTGAGATCGCCGTCGTGCAGCGCCAGGCGGTCCTGCTTCTCGAGCAGCTTCTTCGTGGCGGGCCACTTGTCGCCCCACTTGCCGGCGCCCACGGCGTCCATCTTCGAGCGGATCTCGGCGATCTGCGGGTGGTCCGTCGGGATGATCAGCGTGGCGCCGAAGCGGGGCTTGTCGCCGGGGTTCACGGCCTTGGCTTCCCACAGTTCAGGGAAGGCCAGGCGCACGCCTTTGAGGAGCATGCGGCCGGGGGTGTCGGTGGTTTTGGTGTCGCTCATGGGGATGGTCTTTCAATGGTTGTGCTGTTAAGCGATGTCGTCGTTGGTCACGTCTGCGAAGTCATCCACCGCCGGTGTGACCTGAATGGCCGGCCGTGGATCAGAGACGGGTGCCACATGAGGCTTGCCGTCGGTCTGTGTGATGAGCGCCTGCAGCTTGGGCCACTGGCGCTTGCCGATCTTCTCTGCCTTGGCCAGCTTGTCGGCCGTGGTGGGGGAGATCAGTTTCAGGTCGTACATTTCCTCCTGCTTGAGCCTGAACGTCTTGAGCATTTCCTCGGCGGCCTTGGCGTCGCTCCAGGTGCGGTTGCCTCGTTTGCCCTGCACCACCTTGTAGCCCGGCACGTCCTCGCCAGCCAGCAGACGGCGGTCGGTCTCGGCGCGCACCGCCTTGCACCAGTCCTCGATCTGGTCGACCTTGCTCATGCACGCGGCGAGCCACGCGACGGTGTCGTCCTTGCCAGGCGTGGCGATCTCGTCCAGGAAGTCGTCTGGCGCAGCAGCAACGAGACCACTGCCGCCTACTTCGGTCTCGACCACATTGCGCAGCGCCGGGCAGGTGGCCTTGACGCGGCAGAAGCGGCAGCTGTCCTCGGCCGGGCGCAGGAACGTCGACTCCCACTCGCTGTCGCCAGCGCGGTAGGTGCTGATGGCCGAGAGCGCGGACATGGCGGCCGGGGTCGCCTCGGTCTTGGCCCAGGCCAGCAGGTCTTCGATGGTGCAGTCCCACTCGCTGGGCTTCTCGTTGATGCGCGGCTGGCTGATCACCATGCGCACGCGCTTGAAGTCGCCCAGGTCGCCGAACTGCGCCAGCGCGCCGAGGGCGTACAGGCTCATCTGGTCGTTGCCTTCGGCGTCCACCTGCACGCCCATGCCGGTCTTCAGGTCGATGACGATGATCTCGTCGCCGCGCAGGATCACGGCGTCGCCGGTGCCCCAGGCCAGGTCGGCCTTCACGCCGAGGTAGCTGCTGTAGTTCAGCTTGCTCTCGACCATGAGGTAGCCGTCCTCGCCGGTGTACTCACGCACATGGCGCAGGTACACGTTGATGCACTCGGCCATCTCCTCGCTCTTGACGATGGTGAAGCCCTCGCACTCCACCTCTTCGTCGTAGGAGATGGCCATGCTGTTCACGCCGTAGGCGCTCAGCAACAGCTGGGCGGCCCAGTCGTGCGCCACGGTGCCCCAGGCGGCGTACTGGCTGGTGGAGTCGGGCTTGCCCTTCTCCATGGCCAGCTTGCCGGGGCACAGGCGAATGGCTTTGAAGCCACTCGCACTGAGCAGTGCGTGTGCTGGTTCGGTCATGCCAGGATCTCCGCGATCAGGTTGAGGAGAAGCATCGCGAACACAATCCAGTTGCCCACGCGCAGATCGGACCACGATGGTTGGTAGCCCTGGCGCATGCGGTAGCGGTCCACCAGCATGCCGGCAATCCACGCCACCAAGCCGATGCTGAGTAGGATGATGCTCATGGCTTCAGCGCTTTCTGCACAGCGGCGTCGACCTGGCTGGCGGTCACGGGCTTGAGCTTCTGCACGTAGGCCCACGCGTCCTTCGGCTCCATGAACGCGATGGCGTCACGGTGCTTGGAGGCCTCGGCGCGGAAGAACTCTTGGATCGCGGTGCTGTACAGCAACCGCGTCCGGTCGAAGGCCTGCACCTTGGCGCGCGCTGCGGCAATGTGCTTGGGCTCAGTGCCTTGCGCGCGCTTCAGGAAAGGGCCCATAGCGGGGAGGCCAAACAGTTCGCCAGAGCGGCGGTTTATGGCCTCGCGCTGGGCCGGTGTCATCTTGTCGGCCATGTCAGTGGCTCCTTGCTTTGTTGCGCCGCTTCGCAGCGGCTCGTTGGAAGGCCTTGGTGCCGGTCTGGCGGTGGGGGCGCTTGCCGCCCTTGCCACGGCTCTCGTAGGGGCCGATGGCGTTGAACGCCATCTGCTGGCTAGGGCCGGGCATGGGGTGCGCGGCCATGACAGCGCCGATGGCCGCCATCATGGCGCGCACAGCCTTGAATGGCTGGCTGCGCTGCATCACGCCACCTCGGCGGTGAGCTCAGCGTGCAGGGCGATGACGCGGTCGCGCGCCTCGGCCCAGCGCGTGGCCGGCAGTTCCTTGAAGGTCGGCGCGCCCATTTCGGCAGCGATGGCCAGCACCTTGGCCTTTGGCTCGGCGCCCAGGCCAGCGACCTTGAAGACCTCCTTCTGCAGGTCGCTGTAGGGGATGGTCTCAGCGTCGGTCGCGCCGGCTGATTTCGAGCCCTCGGTCGAGGAGGCACTGGAGGCAGCGTCGGTCGCCGGTTGTGAAGAGGCCGCAGCAGCCGGCGGGGAGGCCGGCTTCTTCTCGACTTTTCCCTCGGCTTTGGCCTTCTCAGGTGTGGGCGCCGGGGTGGCGTTCTTCTCGACAACGGCGGTGGCATTGCCGGCCATGGCGCCGAGCAGGCGGGCTGCCTCGGTCAGGCTGTCGAACTCAAAGGTCAGGATGATCTTGCTCATGGGATGGTTCTCAGGTTGAGGTTTGCAGGGTGGGAGATCAGATGGCCAGGCGGGCGAGGATGTCGATCAGCTGGCGGTTGGCGATGCGGACGCGGTTGGCGTGGTGGGCCAAGCCGACGACCAGCGCCGAGTTGGTGTAGCCGCAGCTGTCGACGCTGGGTTGTTCCGGGTCGCACGGCGCGGCCTCCAGCGCGCCGTCCAGGCGTTCGTACAGGCGCTGGATCAGTTGGGCCTGTTCGTCCAACTGATAGACCATGTCGGCGGTGGCGCGGGAGAGGGGGATCTCACGCAAAATGTCGCCCTTCTGGGGTGGCGGCATCGCGCGGCCAGCGTCGGTGTCGCGGCGCAGGAAGCCCGGGGCGTCGGCGGCTTGGCGCTCTGCGCGGTGACGCATGTCTAGTGGGTCGTAGCGGCTGGTGGTATCGAAGGCCATGATGCTCAGACCGGTTCGCTGGAGGAGGGCGCGCCGTTGTAGGCGGGCGAGAGGAGCTCGACGCGGTTGCCCGGCGCCTCGTTGGTATGCGCGATGGCGGCACTGTTGCGCGGCGCCTCGGTGTCGAACGCCTCGTAGTCGATGAAGTTCACGCCGCTGTACTTCAGCACCACGAACTTGCCGTCGGCGACGGCCTTGCGAGAAGCGGACTCGACGGCCTCGCTGTTTTTCTGGATGATCTGGTTCAGGTCGTTCATGGAAGTCCTCAAAGGTTGGTTGAAACTCATCAGCAGGTGCTGAGCGCTGAGTGTAGCATGTGCTGCACGTTGCGCTCAGCTTTTCTGTGATTTATTTTGGCTTGCGGCCGGGGCCGGCTTCGCGCGGTTGGATAAACCCATCGACCCCGATCATGCCGACGAGGGCCGCGTGCACCGCGCTAACCGCGCGGCGGGCGTCGGTCTTGTCGCGGTGCCCTTGACTGCTTTGGCACATCGTTTCCCCGTTGGCGCCGACCAACCGCCAGTTGACCCGCCAGCCGTCCGGGTCTAGGGGTCGGGTCAAGCCCCCTTTAGGTCCGCGCAAAACGCGGCCTGTCCAGTAATACCCGATCTTCGGTTTGCGTGCGGCCATGGTGCGGGCTCCTAGTTGCTCTGGCCCGGGGGCCAGAGCGGGTTGCGGTTGACTTACTTGGCCGCCAGTCGTGCACGCACGATGGGGTCGTTGCCGGTGTAGCCAGCCACGGGCGCGGAGGCTGCGGCAGGAGCAGCGGCGGCCACCTTCTTCACGGGGCACTTCGTGCCGGCGGCTTCCATCGCGGCTGCGATCTCGGCCTTCTGGCACAGGCGAGCCAGCGCGGCGGTGGTCTGGCCCACAGCCTGGAGGGCCTGCGCGTCGTAGCGCAGGTCGCAGCTGTCGTCGGTCCAGGTGGTGCCGAACGACAGGCCGAAGGTGCCCTGCGCGCCGACGCTGGAGGAGCCCATGCAGGTGCCGTTGCTGGCCGTCAGCGGTGCGGCGTAGGCGGTGGCCGCCGTGCGGTAGGTCTCGGCCGCTTCCACGGTGATGACGTTGCCGCCGGAGTTCGACACAGCCTTCTGCGCTTGGCCCTGGATCTGGCCTTGTTGCTGGCCCTGCACGTTGCTCACGTCGGTTCGCACCGAGGTGATGTTCGTGGCCGAGGCACCGGCGGTGGCCGACGCTGCAGCTGCGGCGCCAGCGGTGGCCGAGGCGTTGCCGCCAGCGCCGCCCGCACCACCTTGGTTGTTGGTGGTGTCACCAAAGTTGACGGCCATGGCCGAGGTGGAGATGAAGGCCAGAGCGGCCAGGGAGAGGAGAGTGCGTTTCATGGTGATGCCCTTTCAAGGCGTTGAGGTTCAAAAAATTCAGCGGATTGCTGAAACTTGACTATAGCAGATGCTGTGGTGAATGTGTGCGTGAAAGATTTCACGAAGCCGTGCGAATCATTTCGTTGAGCCTGTCGGCCAGCACCTTCGCCTCGTGGGCGATGACACCCGCCTGGCCGGCCAGCTTGGTGAGCTCGTTGCCGTCGACCATGCGCGTGCGGCCGATCTTCGCCGGGGTGTACAGGTGGGCCATGCCTTTGAACACCTGGGGCGTGAACTCGGCAGCCTCGTCGAACCAGACGGCGTCATGCCGGCGGCCCTGGATCTCGACCGGCTTGCTGGGGAGCAGAGCGTTGCGCTGCTCGGCCCAGCGTAGCCATCCGGCCTTGTCGGTGAAAGGCACCTGAAACGTCCCGTGCTCCGGGGCGCCGTCGCGCAACACCCACCACGCGTTGTTCCAAAAGACGCAGCCCCTTGCCGGGTCGATGCGCGGCACGCGGGCGTCTTCTGGCCAGTAGTCGGTCCAGCAGTGCACCGGGTTGCGCTCGGGCCCGAGGCTCTTTACGTTGTCCTCTGGCAGACAGCGCTGGTACCAGACGGCACCGTCCCAAAAGCGCCAGAAGTCAGTGAAGTCCATCGCGCGGGGCTTGGGTTCGGTGGTGGCGTTCCACCACCCGGCGTGGGGTGGGTTGCCCTTGTTCCAGATGCGGTGTGTGGCTGTCGATTTCATGTTGTGGCTCCTTGTTGAAAATGGGTGTTGTGCGCGGGGCAGTAGTGGTTGCGGCAGACCGACCCGCAGCTGCCGGGGCAGGGTTCCTTGGCGACGTGCAGGTTGGCGTTGAACAGCTGGCGCTCGCTCGGCGGCTTCGCCGGGGTGGGCGGTGCAGCAGGGAAGCGGAAGCCCAAGGCGTGGAGTTCTCCGTTGAACGCGCCCATCTCAATTTCCTTTCAGGGTGTTGGCGCAGCTGGCGCAGTAATAGGCTTTGAACGGGGCGCCGTCGAGGTCGGCAAAGCCGGTGCCCTCCCAGACCTCGGCGGCGCACATGGTGCGGAACCCGGCGGGCGCGTTGAGCACCTGCTTGGGGTTGACGCAGCGGCCCAGCCGGGCGGCGCCCAGCCCGTGGCGCTTCAGGATCGGGTTGAGCACGGTGCTCACAGGGATGGGTTGCAGGTTCACTCGGTGGCTCCCAAAAAGCGGATGAAGAAAGCGGGGTTGAACTCACCCCACTGGTCGGCCCGGGGGCCGATCAGCTGGCCGTCGCCGGTGTCGGGGCAGTAGGCGGCGTAGCAGTCTTGACCGAACACGGCCCCGAGCGCGGCGCCCAGCGCGTCCAGCTGCCGGTAGCTGGCGTCAGCCAGCTTCGCCACCAGCACGTTCTCGTGGACGGTCTCGCCGTCGCGCTGGTAGCTGGTATCGGTGCGGTACATGCTGGCCTGCGGGTCGATGTGGCGCAGCAGGGCGCGCACGGCGCGGTCCCGCTCGGTGATGGCCGGGCCCTCGTTGGGTTGGCCTTCGATGTCGAGGCCGATGTTCAGTTCGATGGTGCTCATGGGTTACTCCAGTGGTTGGACGTGGAGCACGACCTCGGTGGTGCCGTGCTTGGTGGCGTTGGTGCGAACGATCTTCACGCCGATGCGCTCGCAGAGCAGAGCGATGGCCTTGTCACGGTCGGCGTCGGTCAGGCTGTCGCCGACCATGCCGAAGCCGTAGAGCACGTCCTCGAACACGGCGTCGCCGTTCTGGTTCAGTCGGACCATGGCTCAAATCTCCTTGGTTGCGTGGATGAAGTTGGGGTCGGTCTTGCGGTCGCGCTCGTCGCTGAAGTCCGAGCAGAAAAACTGGGTGACGGTCGGGCGCTCCTCCATCCACAGGCTGATGGGCTCCACACCCAGTTCGCCACAGAGGGCGCGCACGGCGCCGTTCACGCCGGTCCAGCCGTCGGGGCGATGAGGGTCGTATTCAGCCCGCACGACCAGCAGGTATTCGCCAGTGGCCACGCGGTGCTCGACCTTGCCGCTGCCGTGCTTGAAGCCCAGCCGGCGCAGCGCCTTGGCGGCTGCGATGACGGGGCCGCCGATTTTGCGGGGGTCGGCGGGCATGGGGATGTTCAGTTCGACGATCATTTCAATTCTCCTGATGGCGCCGCGCGATGACGGTAAGGGTGAAGCGGTTGCGGATCGTGCCGCCCTCGTGGGCGGTGGCAGCGAGCCACTCGATGGCGGTCGACCAGCGCCAAGCAACCTGGCGTGTCCCGTAGCTGTCGGTGATGAGGTACATGGGTCAGTCCTTCAGGCCGAACATCGACAACCAGACTTCGGCGGCCAGCTTGTCGCTGGCGTCGGCATGTGGCGACGTGAGGTTGCGCACGTGTCGGATGGCCACCTCGGCATGATCGAGGCGCTCGAGCGCAGCCTGCACCACGTCAAGACGCACGCTGATCCACTCGGCGTGGGGCTCTGGGTGGGGGCCCAGCGGGATTGACTCGCGCAGGTACCGCATAGCGAGAGCGGGCTTCATGCGACGTCCAGACGATACCGGCCGAGGGTGGTGGAGTAGAGAACGTGTGGGCCGTTGGCGTAGAGGTAGGACACCACCACAGCCACCGCGAAGGGGTTGGTTTCGCGCACGGTCTTGGAGTCGGCCACCGCGAGGGTGATGGCTTCGTGGTCGGTCTTGCCCTGGGCAACAACGCCAGCGCCGCCGGCAATCAATCGAGCTTGGTACATGTCAGATCCTTGGTTGAGTGAAGCGATGACTGCAATGTAGCACCTGCTGAAGTCTGTGTCCACACCGCTCGTCGGATTGTGCAGCGACCAGCTAAGCGCTATACTCGCGCGGACCATTCCCCCACCCCACCTGAGACCCACCCATGACCACCATGCTTTCGCACTGGATGCGCAAGGCCACCGCCGCCCAACAGCAGGAGCTCGCCGCAGCGTTGGGCACCTCGCGCGCCTACCTCTACCACCTGGCTGCCAGCCCCGACAAACGCTACGCCCGAGAGCCAGCCCCCGCTCTCGCGGCGCGCATCGAGGAGGAGACCGAGCGCATGCACAAGGCCAGTGGCGGCGTGCTGCCCCAGCTGTACCGCTCGGACCTGAACAGCGCCTGCCGGCAGTGCCAGTTCGCGGCCAAGTGCCTGGGCTCCATCGTCAACCGCTCGGACTTCGACGCCGTGATCGAGGACGTGTCGGGCGACACCGAAGGCGGTGCGCCATGAGCCGGGCGCTGCAGCTGGCGGAGCAGCACAAGGGGCGCGCCGATGATTGCGGCGAGCTTGCGCGGGCGGTGCTTGAGGCAGTGGCACCCCCTGTGCCCGAGCCGAAGTGGCCGCCGTGCCGTGGAGTGCCGCGTGCTGGGTGCAACTACCTTGCTGCGTGCGACTCGATTTGCAACAAGTGCGGTCAGGTGCATCGCTTTCCCGATGCAACCCACACGCAGCCAGCGAGTGAGCCTGTTGCGTGGCATGTAAACCATCACGGAAGCTGTCAGATTTTTACGAGCCTTGATGGCCTCGATTTGACGGAATGCACTGTTGCGCCGCTCTACGCCACCCCGCAGCCAGCAGCCGCCCCGGTGCTGCACGTCCCGGTACTGCACGTCCCGCTGCATGGCGTCGAGTTGCGGGCCGAGTGCCGCTCGCGCTTCCTGGAGTCGTTCACGGTCATCGTCGACCCCGACGTGCCTGATGGTGAGGCGCACCTGGTGCACGGCGGCCGGGTCATAGCCAAGCTGGTGCTGTCATGAGCGACTGCATCATCAACTGGCGCTTCGGCAGCTACCACTTCCAGATCCACCGCAACAGCCCGCACTTCACGTTCAGCCAGAACGACTACTGGCTGCGCAACAAGCCGTCGCGCTGGTTTGAGAGGTATTGACATGATGTTCATCGCTCTACAGCTGTTGGCCGTCGCGCTCTTCGCGGTGGCCGTCTACCTCGAGGCCGTCGGCGCGCGGGGCGCCCCCACCACGTTCGTGGCCGGCGCTGCGGTGTCGTTCCTGTCCGGGTGGGTGGCATGAAGCCTTGCGTCGACCACGGGCAAAGGGGTGACGAACACGGCTACGGCCGGGTGGTCGTGGCTGGTGTGAGAGTGCCTATCCACCGCTTTCTCTACTGCGTGGCCAACGGCGTCGAGCTAGACGCTGTGGGCGAGCAGCTGACACTGCATGCGTGCGACAACCCGCGCTGCATTGAGCCTTCACACCTTCGGCTGGGCACGCACGACGAGAACATGGCCGACATGTCTCAGCGTAGACGCCATCGCAACTCAACACTCAGCCCCGCTGCGGTGGCTGACATCAGGGCGAACTGCAAGCCGGGCAAGGTGGGAGACCACCAAACGAACCCCGCCGGCTTGCGCGCTTTTGCCAAAAAGTACGGCATCAACCACCGCTCAGTGCGCAACGTGCTGGCCGGTGTGAGCTACCGCCACGAGTAATTTTCAAGGACCGTCAGGCGAGGCATCTGCCGCGCAGCCGAAAGGCTGTACGGGGTGGTGCTCGTGGCAGGTGTCTCACCTGACGGCCCTTTTCTTCAACGCACCACCCTAGAAACAATGACCACATCACGCTGGGGCGCAACGCCCGACGACTGGAATTTCCTCTGCACCCAAGGCATCACCACCGACCTGCTCCCTGTGGTCTCGAACCCGCAGGCCGTGATCTCGGAGCGGTCGGCCATGAAGGATCTGGGCAAGACGCCATCGCGCTACAACGGCGCGCGGGAGGCCGTGGGCATCCCGAAGTGGACCACGGCCCAGACCGAAGAGCGCGAGGTCAAGCGCTGGCTGCAGGACGGCGACCTGGGCATCTGCGTGCAGACGCGCAGCTGGCGCGCCATCGACATCGACATCGCTGACCCAGCCCGCGCGGCCGAGGTGCGTGAGCTCATCGAGATGACCGCCGGCAAGATGCAGCTGCGCATGCGCCCCAACAGCGGCAAATGCCTGCTGGTCTTCCAGTACGACGGCCCGCTGACCAAGCGCGTGATCAAGACCCAGGACGGCATCATCGAGCTCCTGGCCACGGGCCAGCAGTTCATCGCCGTGGGCACCCACACCTCGGGCGTGCGCTACGAGTGGCCCGAGGGGCTGCCTGGCGAGCACTTCCCCGTGGTCGAGCTCACGCTGCGCGAGATCGACGACCTGTGGGCTGGCCTGATGTCGGTGTTCGGCCTGTCGCAGACCGAGCAGAAGGCCGGCGTGCGGCCCACGGTGGCGCGCTCGCACGAGCAGATGCATGGCGACCCCCTGGTGCCGTTCCTGCAGGACAACGGCTGGGTGCGCAGCTACGACAACGACGGCCGGGTCCATGTGCGCTGCCCATGGGAGGACCAGCACACCACCGACTCGGGTGACACCGCCACCTCGTACTTCCCCATCGGCGTTGGGGGCTTCGCCAATGGTGGTTTCAAGTGTCTGCACGCTCACTGCGACACCAAGCACCTGGGCAACTTCGAGCAGGCCGTCGGGTTCATCGCCAGCGAGTTCGAGATCATCCCCGAGACCCCGCCACCACTGGTGCAGGGCGAGAGCCAGCCAGGCGTCGGCCGGGCGTTGGGCCTGTTCGACACCGACGAGGCCTGGCCGGTGCTCACGCGCACCAGCAGCGGGGCCAAGAAGGGCCGCATCGAGTGCACGGCCAACAACATGCTGCTCATGCTCGCGCGCCCCGACATCGTGCGCTGCCGCGTGGCGCTGGACAAGTTCAAGCAGGTCATCCTGATCGAGTGGGCGCCCGAGCTCGCGGCGCAGAACAGCCCGGGCGATGAGCCTGGCCAGTGGCGCCCGCTGGGTGACAGCGACTACATCTACATCCAGCAGCAGCTGGACCTGCGCGGCGTGTCCGACCCCTCCACCGAGAAGGTGCGCGCAGCGGTCAGGGCGGTAGCTGCCAGCTTCGCGTTCGACAGCGCCATGCTGTGGGCCCGGGGCCTGCACTGGGACGGCGCGGAGCGCATCCCTGAGTTCTTCTCGCGGTACATGGGTGTGGCCGCGTCGGCGTACACCACAGCGGTGTCCAACTACATGTGGACGGCCATGGCCGGGCGCTGCCTGAGCCCAGGCATCAAGGCCGACATGGTGCCGGTGTTCATCGGCGAGCAGGGCTCGGGCAAGACCTCGCTGGTGGAGGCCCTGGCACCGGAGCCGGGCGCGTACCTCTCGGTGGACTTGTCGCACCGCGACGACAACCTGGCTCGCGCCATGCGCGGCAAGCTGGTGGGCGAGCTCGGTGAGTTGCGCGGGCTGCAGACGCGCGAGGCCGAGTCCATCAAGGAGTGGCTCACGCGGCGCTCGGACGAGTGGGTGCCCAAGTTCGTGGAGTTCGCCACCGTCTACCCGCGCCGGATCCTGTTCATCGGCACCGGCAACAACGAGGAGTTTCTGAGCGACCCCACAGGCTCGCGGCGCTGGTTGCCGTTGATGGTGGGCAGGACCGACATGGAGGCGCTGGTGCGGGATCGCGACCAGCTGTGGGCCGAGGCGGTCATGAAGTTCGACCTGGAGGGCATCGCCTGGCGCGAGGCGCACGACCTGGCCAAGCACGAGCACGAGGACTTCAGGGTGGTGGACGCCATCGAACGCGACATCCAGACCTGGCTCGAGACCGACGGCATGGACGACAAGGAGGGCGTGCCAAGGGGCTCTCAACCGTTCCACATCAGCGTTTTGATGGCGGGTTTGGGCAAGGCGGGGGCCGGACGTGCGGACCAGATGCGGTTCGCTGCGGCGCTGAAAGCGCTCGGCTACAAGGTGCGCGTGACCAAGGATGGAGCCCGCAGTGTGCGGGTTTGGGTGAAGGCATGAGCGTGCAGCTTTTTGCACGTTTCATTGGGCGAAAAGCGCTGAATTTCGCTACGACCTTGGTCGTAGTGGATGGTGGAGGTCGTAGCGCAAAAAGCCCTTTGAAATCAACACCTCCTACGTCCTCTACTACCTCTACGACCTATCTCTATAAAGGATGGGAGAATAGGTATACTGGGTTTTTATACAGTATTGTTACATTTGTTACATATTTGGGGGCCTCTAAGGAAAATGGATGTAGAGGTCGTAATGGACGTAGAGGTCGTAGCGTGCAGGTTTTTGCGCATTCGCGCGTTCAACGGTGAAAGGGCGACAGCGATGAGCAAATTGGTCCCGCGCAATGACAGGGGCAATGTGATCGGTGAGGCGCACCATCGCGCACAGCTGACCGACGCTGACGTCGAGTTGATCCTCTACCTGCGCTTCGAGGCTCACCTCACGTACCCAGCGATCTGCGACAAGTTCGACGATGGCGGCTTCAAGCCCAGCCGGGAGACGGTGCGCGACATCTGCCTGGGCAAACGGCGCAGCCAGCTGGCGGTGCGCTACGGGCCAGCGGTGCGCCGCAAGAAGCCCTGAGCGGCGCATAGAACCGCAGCGCTGCGCTACAACGCGCAGATGACTGACGACTCCTGGGTCCAACCCTTCCTCCAATCGCTCGCTGCCACCGGCATCGTGTCCCGCGCCTGCGAAGCAGCCTGCGTGACCCGAGCCCGGGTGATGGCGCGCAAAGCCAAGGACGCCGACTTCGCGGCCGGCTTCGAGGACGCCATGGAGCAGGCTGTGGACATGGCCGAGTCGGAGGCCTGGCGCCGCGCCATCAAGGGTGTGACGCGCATCGTGATGCACAAGGGCATCCCGGTGTGGCAGGTCAAGCGCGTGGCCCAGCTGGACCCCGACACGCTAGAGCCCACCGGCGAATTCCGCTTTGAGCACGTCCTGGACGACAACGGCCAGCCCATCCCCTACGTCGAGCACGAGTACAGCGACGCGCTGCTCGGCCGGATCTTGGGCGCGCACCGCAAGGCCTACAGCACCGAGCGCACCGAGATCACGGGCGCCGATGGTGGCGCGCTGAAGATCGACAGCGGCAAGCGCGCAGAGCGCATGCAAGCCCTCATGGCCATGGCAGCATCACGACGGGACGAAGCGCGGCGCCTGGAGGCCATGGCGGGCGAGCACGGGGACATTGCCTGATGCCGCGCGCACCGAACCAACGCCAGGCCTCGCCCTTCGGCTTTGCGCAGCCAGGCGCCACCGGGCCCACAGGACCAGCAGGCCCTCGTGGGCTGCAGGGTGAGATAGGGCCAGCAGGCCCCACCGGGCCGATGGGACCGCCTGGCCCAGCCGGCGTGATGGGCCCAGCAGGCATAGGCCTGCCAGGCGCCACTGGCCCAGCGGGGGAGCGAGGCGCCAAGGGCGATACAGGCGACACCGGGCCGCAAGGACCAACCGGCCTCACTGGTGCGACAGGTGCTCAAGGCCCACAGGGTGAGCGCGGACTGCAAGGCGATACCGGCCCAGCTGGCCCCACCGGCGCCACTGGACCACAGGGCCCAGCTGGTGCGACAGGCGCCACTGGCCCAGCAGGCACAGGTGGTGGCGCATCACCCATCGCCATCACCATCACGGTGCCAGCCCCGACCTTCTACGACGAGGAGGTCGTCGCAGTGCCGGGGCTCACGACCGACAGCGTGGTGCGTGCGGCGCTTGCACTGCGCACCGATGCCGAGAATGACATCGAACACGCAACCGACATCGGGCTGCGCCTGTTCGCTCAGGCCGAGGTGGACCAGATCCGTTTCGTGCTGACAGCTGACACCCGATTCACAGGCCCCATCCCCATCGTCTACGAGGTCACACCATGAGCATCTTCCGCAACCTAGCAGGCGCCTTCGTGCCCGTGCGTGAGCAACGCGCAATCAGCGGCACGCTCAACGTGCTCAACGGTGAGGTCGTGCTCGACGTCAACGGCGACCAAGCAGCGCTGGTGTACATCGGCAGCACGTCCTTCATCGGCACGCTGGAGTTCACGGGCTCGGCCGACGGCACGAACTTCTTCCCCATCATGGCCTACCCCTACGCGGTGGGCTCAGTGGGTGGCACGCTGCCGCTGTCGGCCCAGCCCGTGCTGGTCGACGCGCTCGTGGCAGCCAACACGGCGCGCGCCTACTCGGTGCCCTGTGGCCAGCTGCGTAAGGTGCGCGTGCGGGCCTCGGCCTACACCTCGGGCTCTGCGCAGTGCACGATCAACAGCGACACGATGGACCCGCTCAACCCGGGTGTGAACTCTCGGCCATCCACGCTGTGCGTGAGCGCCACCGGCGCTGCAGGTGCTGCGGTCACCGCCACGCTGCCGTTGGTGGCTGGCCTGCGCCATGTGGTCGACTACATCCAGGTCACACGCTCGGCCACCGCCGCGCTGACCGCCTCGGCCACACCGGTGGTGGTGACGACCACGGGCCTGCCGGGCAACCCCGCGCTGACCTTCGGCCAGGACGTGGCGGGCATCGGTGTCGACAAGGAAGTCAAGCTGGACTTCGGCAGTTCGGGCATCGCAGCCACCGCGCTAGCCACCGCCTCCACGGTGGTGTGCCCAGCCTACACCGGCGTGATCTGGCGCGTGAACGTGGCATACCGGCTGGGCGCATGACCGCAGCCGAACTCGCCGAGCTCGAGGGCTACCTGACAGACGCCGAGCGCGCAGAGCTTGACGCGCTCGTGGCGGCTGACCTCGAGCAGCACCTGTGGTACCCGCTGCCCGGCCCACAGACCACAGCGTTCAACAACCGGGCCGACATCATCGGCTTCGGTGGTGCAGCTGGCGGCGGCAAGACCGACCTGGCCTGCGGCAAGGC
>Ga0181343_1000091_pt1 | contig 40863 bp, 46 predicted proteins | sample Su13VDMLBSD_FD_130110 | JGI IMG/M metagenome (GOLD analysis project Ga0181343, IMG submission 130110) | Freshwater viral communities from Lake Michigan, USA - Su13.VD.MLB.S.D | ecosystem: Environmental > Aquatic > Freshwater > Lake | place: USA: Michigan | collected 2013-07-15
CACCCTTGAACCAAGGCGCACGCTTTCTTGCTGCTTCGCCATTGATGAAGCCGGGTTCAGACCCGCCAGCATCCATCATCATCTGAAAGATGCCAGACAGTTCAAACCGGGAAGGCTTCTGCCAAAAGATAAGGGAGTTGTTGGACTGAGCGCGCTGAGCGTTGTCTACCCAGAACTCCTTCTTCGCCATGGCAAAGGCATGTGCTTCAGGGTCAGCGGCAGGGACCAGTGCGATCTCTGCGGCGCGGCGGCTAGACAAGGTTGTGCCAAGCCAGTTGACGAGATCAAGGATGTCGATACGGGAGAGAAGCTGACCAGCCCTCTTGTTGAGAAGCTCAGCGATGCCTACGAAAGCCTTGGAGATGGTTTCATCACCAGAGCTAATCCAGCCATAACCTTTCAACCGCTCGCCAGCCGGTCTGATCTGGGTGAAGTCGAGGACGATCCGGTCAACCGGGGTCTTCATCGCCACAAGCTTTCCGACAGACTTTGCCCAGCTTTCAGCCGAGTCACCAACTTGGAGAACCCAAGTTAGCGTGCCGTCTTCCTCATCCTTAAACCATTCTTGATTGGTCTCACGGCCTTTGTTGGTGCGGACGGAGCGAACCACGTCAATCTTCACAGGCTTGGTGAAGCCGTTGAGGTTGCCAGTGATAGGCTCAAAGCCGACGCCACAGCCCTGAAGGAGAAGCCAGAAGGCGTCCACCACGTCATGGACGGTTTCGACACGGCCAAACGAGCAGTTGAACTGGGAAGCCTCACGGTGCTTAGACACCTCAGTCCCGCCAAGCCACAAGGTGCGGCCTGACATGGAAATCTTACGGTCAGTCATGAGGGTGCGGAGGTCTTCAAGCTCAGCGATCTGTTCGTTACCAAGCTCCTCGCCACGAGCGCGTTCCCACAGCCAACGCTGGTGGTCGATTACACGGTCAACAGTCTGTTCCCAAGATTCAAACTTGGTTCCTTCATGGTTGAGTGGGCGGTTGTAGGTACGTCGAGTGATGATGTTTGCACGAGCCGAGACCATAAGTCCTCAAGTTGGTTGGAGTGTTATCGATAGTCGCCGGAACCTGACAGAGCGTTGCGCTCAGATCGGTCCTCTAGTTTTGCTATGTTGTTCTCAGCGATGGTTGAGAGGTGAACTCCCAACTCTGTCGCTACAGCGGCGACGTACCAAAGCACGTCACCTAACTCTGCGACTAAGGCGGTCTCTAGATCGCCATAGCTCATTCCATCTCGGATATATTTCTTCAGCTTTCCTGCAACCTCGCCAGCCTCGCTAGCCAGTCCCAGCACGGTGTACTCAAGACCATACTCTTCAGGGTAGATAGCGGTCTTAGACGCTCGCCCTTGGTACTCATCGAACTGGATCAATCGGTGTCTCCTGTGAGGATGGTGTTAAGGGTGTTTCGGAGGAAGTACGCCTGAAGCGGGGTGAGGGCGATGACGTTCACATCAACATCAGTTTGCTGACGGACGAACAGGAGGGGAGCACCCTCTTCAAACGAGACCTCGATGTCCTCACCCATCTCTTTGTCAGTGAGGATGGTTATGATGGCGGTGTTACCGCTGATCTCAGTCGTTACCACCCTCAGCCTCCTTGATAAGCTGGTCGAGATACCAACGAGCTTTCTTGAGGTCTTTAAGCTGAGAGCCTTTGTAGGGAGCGCGCACAACGTACTTGATGACGTTGCCCTCATCGAAGGACAAATCCCACGCTTTGATGAAGTCGTGTACTTCGATCTTACCAAGCGTGTAGTGGTCTGGATGGTTCACATCGTCTGCAACTCGATCTTTCATAAAGTCGAACTCCAGTTGTTCCTGCACAGGACAGATGTCGCACTGCCCCTTACATTCACCCGGCTGCTTTACGCAGTAGTAGGTGTCCAAGGTTTCACCTCTTGTTTGTCGCTATCCCAATCGCAGGCTCGAAGGATGCGAGCGAGGCGAGCTTGGGTAAGCGCGTCTTCTTCTGATAAGCCTGCACTTGTGTAGGCATTGACGATAGCTTCCCACAGCTTGCCGTTTGCTTTGGTGAGGATTGAGTCAGCCTTCTTAGGACCGATGCCGGGACAGCCTTTGTAGTTGTCAGCCGTGTCACCAATAAGTATCTGCGTGTAGAACCACCAGTCAGCTTCTTCTTCGCTGATCTCTTTAATCCCAGTGTCAGTCAGATGTTTGCCGGGGATTTGACGGAGGTCTTTGTCGGCTGACCAGATGACCATGTTATTCTTGGCGGTAGCTAGGATGCCAAGACAGTCATCAGCCTCAAGTGTAGGCTTCATCACTACACGGGGCTTGTTAGCCTCGATCACACGCTCTCTAATGACGCTGAACGCCATTGGCTTACGGGCTGTGCGGTTAGCTTTGTATTCCGGGTACAGTTCTTTTCTGAAGTTTTGCTTGTCAGAAAAGCAGAGAGCGTAGGCATCTGTTTCTGCCTGTTTGAGTAGGTAGCTAATGCTATCCTCAAACGCGCTTATTGCCTCTGTAACATCTGTAGCCAGAACCCACATGTCAGGTTCGTATTCTATCTCCCGTTCAACAGAGCAAGCCGCTCTGTACAGAACGATGTCTGCATCAACTAGCAGAGTTGTCATCCATTAAGGCCCTCCAGCTAACGGGGAATAGACCGCCCATATCACTGTCAATAATTGCAGCGACCTGTCGGGTCTCTTGTTGGGTATGTGGATCAAGTCTTAGCTTGCATACACGAGCAAACGCATAGAGAGACCCGGACCAAATCCATTCAGTCATGGTTGACTGGGGTAGGACCATGCGAGCCTGTTCTGGGCAGCAACCCTCTGAGATCAGGCGCTCATAGAGCCTCTTGGCTTCTGCGGTGTACCCATCGAGGAGGATGCCCGTGTAGCTTGAAAGCTGAGCCGGGTAATCCTCTGATCCCTGCTTCTTGTTTGCCGCACGGGCACGCATGAAAGGAGGTTCGTAGAACTCAGGTTCGCTATCCACGTACCGTCTAGACACCTCGTTCCATGCGAGACCCACGGTGTGCTTCTGTAGCTGACGCGCTACGAAGATGGGGGCCTTAATGCGAAACTTGACGAAGCAGTGTGAGAACGGGGACCAGTGGTTGTGCTTAGCAAGGTAGAAGATGAGCTTTTCGTCTTGTGCTGTAAGCTCCTTGCTGTCCTTTGCGAAGCTGACCCTAGCAGCGTTCACCACGGCTAGATCGTCACCCATGTGGTCGAGAAGCGACACGGAGATGTCAGTCATTCGGTTCCTCAACTTGCTTAGCTGCGTTGGTGAGGATCGTGATGAGCCCGTGTTTAATCACAGCTTCAGCGACGTTCCTTCCAAGAACGAAATCACACATCATCGATCCATCAAAGTTCTCATGGATGCCGGTGATCTCAATCCTGTCTGGGTGTTCATCTCGTTGTCGGTAGGCGTTGAAGACATGTAGCAGTAGGTAAAGGTCCGCCTTTTTAACCGGGTATGTGGACCACGGGTCTTGCATAAGTTCTTCACGGGTAATCATGACCGCTCACTTTGCTAGCATGTAGAGACCGATGTTTGAGAAGGCGTACCCAGCGAAGGCGATGCCGATGCCAGTGTTACCTTTCAGCGCAGAGTCGAGAGCCACGATGAAGTAGATGAGCCCAACCATCAGAATGAGGGGCGCGCTCATATCTTCACCGTCTTGCGCTTAACGATCCAACCCTTGGGGATACAGATGCGAGCATTGGTCTCTCGATCTGTCTTACCGAATGTGCCAGCGAGGGTGACGTGGGTCTTCGTGTCAGCCACGACTAGACCAACGCTAACAATGCTAGCCGGTTGAACACCCCCGTCAGCATGTTCCCAGCCGACGTGAGCAACCGCATCCATCCACTCAATAACGGTGATGGTGTCGTTAGTGGGTTTCTGCCCAGTTCCTGCCAATTTTGTATTCTCCGTTTAGAGGGACGTTGATCTTGAAGAACGCGCCAGCTTCCTTGATGCACTCAACAGCCTGCTTGCCGAACTCATCAGCAATGTCTTGGTCCACCTCGAATTGAACTTCGTCGTGAACCCATGCGAGTTGCTTGGCCTTTCCATGCCATTGCATTTGTGTAAGCATTAGATCAATCTCAACAAGCCATTGCTTACTGAGCAGACCAGCCGCACTTTGCAGAACGGTGTTTAACGCAGCGTGCTGACTGCGTATGTGCAGGCGGCGACCATCAAGGCCAATCAGGTATCCACGACCTGAAGCCTTTTTGATTTTCTCTAGTAGGTCTTCCAGCGCAGGAACCCCCTTGAGAAAACGTCTCCGCAGCTTCTTGCCTACTTCAGCGCCCCTGCCAACGATGGACCCAATCTTCTCAGGACCAGCGCCGTATAAGAAGGCGTAGATAAAGGTCTTTGCTTGGTTACGTGTCTCCAAGCCTGCGGCCTTCTGGTTCACCGTATGGATGTCACCTGTGCAAACCTGTTCAGTGTACTCAGGGTCTCCCATAAAGTAAGCCAACATGCGTAGCTCGATGCCTGACATGTCAACGCCGACAAGAACCTTGCCTTCAGGGACAACGAACAGGGATCGACATTCTTTACCGTAGGGTGCGCCTACGGCAGGCACCTGAGCCATGTTAGGATTTCTATGCGTGGCCCTGCCTGTAACCGCACCGTTAGTAACGACCTCGCCATGTATGCGCTTGGTCTTCTTGTTGACCATCTTCTGCCAACTGTTGTCACCCTCGGCTAACATGCCTAGACGCTTTTGTACGAGGAAGTATTCGGCTAGGAACTTCGCCTCTGGGTACTCAAGTTTGGACAGGACGGTTTCATCGACCTTGGCAGACCCGTCTGGTGTGAACTCAGTGGGATTCCAGTTGTATTTGTCGATGAGACGCTGAGCGATTTGCTTGCGTGATCCTGCGTTAAAGATAACCGTTTTCTTTCTGAGGATCGGTTGACCTTTAACGTACCCGTATTTCTTGTTGTTGACTTTAGGTACATACTCTTCTTCGATTTCGTAATCAGGGAACACGTCCTTCATTTTGGCTTCAATCTCAGCCTTGCGCCTTTGAAGCACAGCCGCCAGCTTGTAGGAAGCCTCCTCATCAAAGAGAAAGCCGTTCCTTTCTTGCTGGGCTACAATGTGAGCTACTTGATGCTCAAGGACACTAGCCCGTTCAGAATAAGCTGGATGATTTATAAGCGCGTCATGAAGTCTATCAGTGACCTCCGTGTCCCTGACGTTGTATTCTAACATCTCTGCCGAATAGGTTTCCCATCCGCCGTCGTAGTTAGCTTTGTGGAAACCGAGACGCTGACCCCACGCTTTCAACGAATGTGACCCGATTAGTTTCGGATCGAGAGTTGAAGCCTCCTTGCTGCGATCTTGGTCACTAAGATCAGTGTGTATCAGCCGGGAAAGGATCAGCGTGTCTGTCACACGGTTCCTATCAATGTGGAACCATGGATACAGCTTTGTTGCAACGGCGAGGTCATAGCCAATGATGTTATGACCGATGACCTCGCTTGCCTCCATAAGGAAGCGCAAGCCCTGTTCAACCTGAGAAGGTTCAAACTTGTGAGCCTGCTTTGTATCCTTATCTATCGCCACAATGCAGTGAATGACGCTTGCATCCCAATACAGACCATTCGTTTCAATATCGAATACAAGCCTCATGTCGCCTCACTGTTCGAATTGATGGAAGGAGCAGCTATTGAAGGTCTGAACCAGTCTGGACTTGTGGTGCATGTCCATCTGGAAGTGTGGAGGTGCCTTCAAACTGCAATAGATCAGGTCATTCCAAGGTTCAGCGAACTTGCAGTTGTTGCAGACCGCTGGAAACTTCTTAGGAGCCTGTTCCTGATCCGTAGTAGGTTTCTTAGCCATTGAGCGTATACCGGGTGTACACCTGACCAGTGATGGGGTGGGTACGCCGCAGCGATACGATGTTCATGTGGTATTCGTTGCGAAGCTGAGAGATGTACTTGGTGAGAGCGCCACCGCTCATCTGGTAATCGTCCATCGCCTCACGGTGAGAGATGGAGCCAGTCTTCTTGAGGTGTTTAACGAGCTTCTGGATTTTCGTCATTCCGTTTGCCTTTTTCCAACCGTTGTGTTCACGAGCTACACACATTGTGAGGAGCCGTTTGTGGAACGGTCCCCAACCTTCGTCTTCCCAAGCGCGCACGCAGGCAACGTCAGCCATGTGGAACATGAGGTCTTCGCCATTAGAATCGGACATCTGTTTCCTCCGGTGTGAACGCTTGCTCTTTGAGACGGCCTGTCTCCTTTGAATACGTCAGTGCATTGGCTACACCTGTGTCACCGCTGAACCTATTTTTAAGGACACGAACAACCGTCTCGTTTGGATTGTCTCCCTGTTGATTGCGCTCAAGGCCCAACACCATGTCACTCAACTGAGCGATGGCATGTGAACCACGTAGCTGTGCGAGGGAGGTTTGAAGCCCCTGTTCATGACCTTTGTCAGACATGGACGGACGCTTCAGGTGCGACACGACGAACATGGCTACACCTGTCTCTTCAACGAGAGACCTGAGTTTAGTCATGATGACATCAAGCGCACGCCGCTCATCGATGTTCTCTAGACCGCTGATAGCTATGGACACATGGTCCAAAAACAGCGCATCACACTGCATACCTACTGCTAGGTATCGGAGACGTTCGATGAGGTTATCAGGGTCAACAGACCCAAAGCTGTCGAACAGGTATAGGTTCCTGCCGATAGCTTGTTCAGCTTGGGCGAACTCCTCGTCATCAACTCCCTCACGAGAGATGTGAAGGGGTTTGTTCAAGTAGACACCCATCATGCCAAGCATGGTTCGCTCTGGGCTTTCCTCCAAAGCGATGTAACCAACCTTCCACCCTTTGTTGAGCATCAGGTCAGTAGCAATCTCACGACAGAAAAGGCTCTTGCCGATCCCTGATCCAGCCGTGATTGTCACGAGTTCACGCTTGCGTATACCACCTGTCTTCTGGGTCAGACCGATGTAGGGATAGTCAACGCCTGTGTTCTGACCATAGTCACGCAGTCTGTCGTGAAGGTCTAACGCGCTGATGATGCCATCAGGACGGTAGACAGTCGCTCCCCAGATTGCGTCAATGATGTCAGCGCCCCGGTTACCCACGAGTAACTCGTTAGCGTCCTTGGCGTTGTTCAGGTTTGCTATCTTCGCCTTACCGGGTGCTAACAGTTTAGCGCACTCGATAGCAGCGGCGCGACCCGGCTCATCCATGTCAAACATGAAGACAACTGTTTCAAACTGGTTGATCCAGTTGAGATGCTTCCTGATCGATTTGGCTGCGCTGTTTGCACCATTCTCAACAGAGACCACACTCCATTTGAGACCTTGGGTTTGCGAGATTGACAGGGCGTCTACCTCGCCTTCGCAAACGACAAGCAGCTTTCCCCCGTCACGGCATAACCACTGACCGTAGAGAGGGGCCTTCTTGGGATCACCGATCCACTTGAAGGTCTTGTCAGCAAAGCGAACCTTCGCTGCCACGGGTTTACGGGTGATGGGATCGAGGTAGTAGGCGAAGTGGGCGGGCTTATCGTCGTAGTGTCCTACACGGTAAGACCAATGCCGACACGTGTCCTCTCTGAGAGCACGCGCCGGTAAGTCTCTTGCTTCTCCCGTGAACGAGAGTGTCGCTTCTTGCTTTCCTTCTTCCGCTGACGGAATAAACGGTTTGCTAGAGATTTCGCCCATGCGTTCCTCATCGCCTTTCTCCCAATAGCCGCAGCCAAAGCAAAACCCATGTCCATCAGAGTAGCGCCCGAGGTTGTCACGGGAGCCACAGGCTGGGCAGGGTTCTTTCCAGAGATGTTGTGACTCCCGTTCTTCCATGTCAGACGATGTTGTTTGCGGTGATGATGTCCTCACCGTTGTCGTCAAGGGCGGCAACATTCTCGACGTAGGTGAACGTCATGCCGTGTAGGAAGTATCGGAAGGTATCAAGAACGGTTGCGAGGCTCTCGGCGTTCTCGCCGTGTATTGAGCGTTCAACGTATGCATCTAGATTGCCGTTGCTATCATATGACCGATAAGTAAAGGTCACAGAGTTTTTCAGCTCTTCATCCAACATTGTCACTCCTTCAGCCAATCTTCAGGGATGCTTACATCAGCGTAAGGAAAGCCGTGTTTGTCACACCACATGCCATACGTAGTCTTTGACTTCTTTCCGATGCGATCTTTAGAGCGATTGAACACGAACCTGATGTCGAGGCTCGGGAACTGGTGTTTGACTAGGATCATCTTCTGCCGATCAGGGGTTAGGAATCGGCCCTTGGTTTCGACGATGATTTGTTTGCCACTCTGTGTGACGATCTGGAAATCAGGCGTATAGCGTGCCTGTCGTTCAGGCTTGATATACTTGATGACCAAATCTTCGTAGCTGAAGTCTACACCTTGCTCCAACAGTTCCTGTGCTATGCGTTCTTCTAGGCCAGAACGATAACCTTTAGAAATTGAAGTTCTCGTTGTTGGCGTTTTGTTTAGCTTCATTATTGTTCTTGTTATTGTTGTTATTTTCAGCTTCGTCTTCAATCTCGTCATCGAGTTCGCCGTCATACTCATAGCCCTCTTCAGGCTGGAAGGCTGACGCACGTTCAACAAGGTTGATGACCTGTACAGACCGGATGTTCAGGCGAGCGCCCATGGCTGCAACGCTGATCCAACCATCGATCTTGATGGTGGACCCAGAGGTCAGCGCAAGGTTAGAGGGCATAGGCCGGGTCTTTGCATCGCAGAACGGGATGCGATTACGCTTGCCGCTGCGGTCTGCACCGTAGGCTTTGAACTTCACTTCGACATTGCCGGTCTCTTCGCCCGTGTCCTTGTCGATCTCCTTCTTGTAAGGGAGATGCTGGGGCTTGAAGCCTGACTTAGCGATGGCCTCGTCAATCGTCTGCTTAAAGGGTGCAAAGTCAGCTTTGCTCATGATGAGAGCGACCTCGTACTGACCTTTGGGGTCCGGCATAGAGCGGCCCACTGCGGTGTTATAGGTGTACGGCTGGTCGAGCTTTGGATACTTTGCGATACCCTTGGGTGACGTGAACTGAGTGTTTTTCTTATTGGACATACAGTTGCTCTTTTGGAATGAGTTTACCTTCGTCGCTCATGTGCATCAGCACACAGTCAACGATGTTTCCCAGAAGGTCAGTATCGATCACGATGGTTTGATCCTCGTGAACCAGTGCGACCCTCTGTTCTTCGAATTGGATGAGGACGATGAGGTCATCGATGCGATAGCCAATACCGCCGCTCATCACAGGTCATCCCAGAGACGCTGGAGGTAGTCTTCCAGTTCTGGACCGGTGAGCTTCGACACGTTGTAGTCAAACTCAGCCAAGGTCTCTGAGGCGATTAGCCCGTATTCGATTGCGTCCCTCACGATCTCTTTCAGTTCTGGCATTGGATCGTGCTGGTCCAGTCGGGGTGCGTTTGGGTTCATCTTCGTATTTCCCGCTTCGCTGCTAGTCCGGGTTGTAGTGAAAGGTGTAGTGCCTTCACATATGTAAGCATTTAGGAAAAGAAAAAGTCGGACTCCATCACCCCATCGAGGTCCAAGGAACCAGAGGCGGGGATCGGGTCTAGCTTTTCTTTTACTAGGTCTGGGAGACGAGCTTCGAACAGGGCTAACTGGTTCTCCCTGTACATCTCGATGAAAGCGGGCTTAACGCACTCTTTCAGGAAGCGGCTCATGTCACAGGCGTGTACGCCAAAGCTGTCGTGGATCATCCCGAATGACGTGGTGATCCCGGCAGACATAGCTTTAACCACTGACAACCTAAGTAAGCAGGCGTCATAGCTATGGATGAAGTTAGGGGCGACGGCTGTAGCCATGTCCCTAGGTTCGAGTTTGTTAGTAGGTTCACGATAGGTTAGCCTGACTCGACCATCCAGATAGGTTGCTACACGTCCCTCCTTCTCGTTAGGACGATAGTGGATTGCTTCAAACCCGTCAGGCGTGATCCAAGACATGCGTTTGTCATGGGCCGAACCCTCGTTAGCCTTGTTGATGTACTTGGTGTACTCGCTGGCTGCTTTGGACAACCACCGCATAGCCTCCTTACCTTTGATAACCGTGTCTTCGATTGCGTCCCAGATCAGTTTAGACAGGTAGACAATCCGCTCAGTCGGGTCTTCAGTCCCCCATGGACAGGGATGACCATCTTTGAGCTTATCGTTCACAGCCTCACGAGTGTATTCCATGCAGGATGAGAAGGTGCCTGCATAAGGTACGACCATGACCTGTCTCTTGGTGGTCTTCCTGTCGATGCCAAAGGTGATCCATTCCTTGTCGAACTTGTGTTCACCCTTCATCAACACCTCGATCACCCGGTCAGCCACGTCTTGATAGATGTCTTGACGGGGTAAGCCGGGGACAAGATTGACTGACCTCCCCCCTACCTCATCTCTAAGAAGGGCAGAGTAGTGTTGCAGACCAGAGCAAGTTGCATCCACAGGTGTAACGAAATGGGAAACAAAGCCAAAGCCTGTATCCCAGAAGTCTTTCCATTCCTTACAGAAGCGTAAGAATTGGAAAGGCTCAGACGCACTGGTCCAACGAAGGTCAGACCTAGGGTCAGCAGCAATCGAGAAGATCATTTCCTCGTTGTCTTGAACCCAGTCCACCCGGTCTTGAAGGGCTAGCTTGTCTTTACCGAAAGCGTTAGCCCCAGCTATCGCCAGCCACGCAGCGTCTTCCTCTGTTTGGATTGGCTTACCCTCTGCGAACTCTAGCAGAGCCTTTGTGTAGTCCGGTCCTTGCGGGTTGAGGAAGGCTGGGACAGGGTATGCCCTGCCTCTACTGTCTAACTGGTGTGGGAAGTAGATCGACTTAAAGTTCTTGAACTGTTTAGCCACGTTGACGGTGGCTAGCATCATCAACCGCTTCGAGATGATCTCTCGATTACGGCTGTGGATCAGGAAGCACAGACGATCATGGTTATCCCTGATAGCCTCGTCAGTCCTGTAACCCGGAGGTTCATCAGGGATACGCTCCTCGTCTGCACGAGGTAGACCAGCAAACCCTGCACCCCTCTCATAGATAGCCCAGTCCAAGACATCCAAGACATGTTTGTTCACCCGCCAGCCTGTCTCTTGCAGAGCGTTGACGGCGGGAAGAACGGTAGACCAATCCATACCCATCAACCTAGGTATGTCCCGCTTACGGGAACCCTTGATGATGGGGTAACGCCGGATTGACTTGGTAGACAGGTATCCACCTCTGAACAGCGTTGTAGTAGTCCAAGCCACAGGCTTAACCACCATTGGCATGTAGATCATGAAGTCGAGGACACGCTTCTCAATAGCCTCCTCAATCGCCTTCACAAGTGTAGGCACTGGGTCAACAAAGATTGACTGAGGGCCTGTCTGGATTAGCCCTGTGCTGTCCCTGAACAAGAGGAGGAGGGCGTAGCCCACATGGAGCTTGTCATGGGTTGACCATTGAGACCAATCAAGCTGCTCAGCGTGGAAGTAGTTCATGATGGTTCTGCGTCTCCAGTCCCTAGGGTAAGTCCTCTTGTCAAAGGTCTGGAACAGCTTCTTTAGGAGGGTCTTCCTCTCCTTGGTCTGGGAGAACGTCCTGATCCTCCACTCGTCATGAATCAGGTCAGCCGCTCGTATGCACAGGCTTACCCGTTTAACCCGTCTACGGTGGGTTAGCGGGATGAGGTTGTAGAGAGCCTTGGTGAACAGGTGAGCTATCACGGCAGGCTCTAGACCAGTCTGTCTGAGCTTCTCAGCCGCTCTGTTGTGTCTCCTGCCAAAGGTAGCTGGCTGGTTGAGAAAGGCGTCTACAGCCTCTGCAAAGGCTCCTGAGGCCTGCCTATGGAAGACAATCCCTAACTTACTCTCTGACCAAGCCTGACGCCTGTTAGCCTTCTCGTTATCCTTAGACACACGAGACTTGGCTTGCTCTAGGGTCTTTAACTCCAGTTCAAGTTGAGTAGACACAAGGTCTGTCATGTTGACCTACTCCTTTAGACAAGGGTTGGAGTAGGTAGACACAGATATACCTAGGTTAACTTAAGGTAGACATATATACATACTACATGTAATAGTTGTAGTATATACATAGGTTAACCTAGTTAGACATGGGTATACATTAGTGTATACATATGTATACATATACTACTACTACATGTTGTATGTAGTAAGGTATACATAAGGTATACATGGTATACATAGGTTAATATAGGTTAACCTAGGTATATACTGTGTCTACCTATTTAAACGGGTGTGTTCTACTAGTACGGGCTGTAGTGTTAACTAATTGATTTCACTTAGGTATGGACTAGACCATAACTCGGTTAACAGATCGTCTGCCCCGGTGAACAATGTTTCATGAGGTATGATCCGTTCACCCCTGATTTGGACCTGTCTTTCATCTGTCAAGTTGAAGATGAGAAGATGGTCTGTCTTGGTTTTAACTAGGGTGACGACCTCTATCCTACGGTTTAGCATAAGTATTGGCAGAAGGTCGATCAGTGCTGCCATATGTGTAACCCCCTCGGTAACGGTGTCTGCACTGCTGTAGTGACTACACCGATGATACCCAGATTAGGAACATGTTAGCAACTGTCTTTTTCAGTCAGTTACTTAGTTCCTACGCTGCTGATATTTATGAGGGTTTAGGAAACCGCTGCTCTATCCTGCTGAGCTACGGGACCGACGCCTCTTCAATCAGTTAGCGCAATGAATGGCCTAGGCTAGTGCCAGTTCATGGCACAAGATTTGGCACAGGATTCACCCCTTGTCCACGCCTGTTGTGACTCGTTTTGACGATGTTTGCTCATTTTGAGTCCAAGGCTCTGGCTGCTTGTTCCAAGTCACCGGGAGCAAGGCGTGCATAGCGTAGCGTCGTAGTGATGTCGGCATGACCAAGCCAATCCTTCACTCGCCTCAAGTCGATGCCTCGCTGCACTAGGCGGCAGGCACAGGTGTGTCGGAGGATGTGCGGGATAACCTGTTTGTCATGGGTGAACCCTGCGGCTTGCTTGGCGTGAGCCCAGCGTCTGCGAAGGATCGTATAGGTCATATCTGTGAAGGGACCGGCTTGATTGTGCTTATGCGCCCTAGCCCATGCGATAGCCTGTCTGACTGGGGCGGTCAGAGGGACTGTCCTAGGTTTGCCGCCCTTGGTGATCCAGAAGGTGACACCTTGGTCAGAGATGTCTTGCCAGTGTAGGCGGAAGGCTTCTCCATAGCGGCAACCTGTGTAGAGCAAGAAGCGGCAGAAGTGGTAAGCCTCCTCGTCCATCTGTGAGAACAGGCGTAGCTCCTCGTCTTCAGTGAGAAACCTGATGCGTCCTTCGTCCTTCTGCGGGTTCAGGATGATCTCAGGCAGAGAGGTGAGCAGGCGTTGACGCTTGGCTAGCTTGAGGAGCTTGGAAAGCCGGGTGAGCTTGTTGTTGATGGTCTGGTCAGCCTTACCTTCACGTCTGTAATCATTGACCAAATGATCTATCACTCGCTCGTCTATTTTATAGACAGGGAGGGAGTAGCCAATCCGGTTGATGAGGTCTTTAGTGATGGACCTAGCACCGTCGTAGTCTTTTGTGTTTGACCACAACTCAGCACACAGGTTAGGGAACAGCCTGCCTATGCTAGACTCATCCCTAGCCTTCATGTGAGCAGCGTTCCGCTCAAAGGCTATCGCCTCTGCCTCGGTGTTGAACTGAGGTCTGATGCGTTTGCCATCGACAACGCAGTCAGCCTGCCACTTATCGCCTCTGCGTCTAGCCATTGTTACGCTTGCCTCCCATAGCCTCACGCAAGCCATCCACGAAGGATCGACCTGTCTTGGTCAGGGTCAAGATACGGTATCGCCGGTCAGCCGGGTCTTCGACACGGGTCACGAAGTTCTTACCCGGCTTCTTGTCGAACCTGATGTCAGCCCAGTAGGAGATGTTTCTAGAGGCGCTGGCATTGGTTAGGCCCAAGCCATCCTCCAGTTCCTTCTGGGTACACGAGCCCCGAACAGCCACGAACAGGATTGCTCGCAGGGTTTGAATTGGTATCTCATTGTCAACAGTTTCACTGATGTAACCTAGGGCGCTCTCTAGCCCCACGATTGTACCTGAGTTGCTCATTTGTGATGTGTCCCCGTCTCATGTCGTACAGTAGCCAAGAGATACACAGGGCGCTGATTAATGCACACAACAGCGCCTGAACGTACAAACCCTTGGTGATCCCGACGTAAACCCCGTAGATACCCATAGCTGAAAACACGAGGCGACTAGTGCCGTATACAAGTGTCTTCATTGTTGCCCCCATGCTGTTTAATTAGCCTTACACACAGGTGTAGTCAATGCACAAGTGTAGCCCCTGCGCTTTAAAAAAGGGGTAACTTGTAAACGCCAAGCTCATAAAGCTGCCTTAGCTGGGTCAGCTCCTGTTCCCATGCGATGACGTGGGGTTGATCCTGTTCACCTGTCCACCATGCCAGATCAACCGCTTTCTTGAGGTCGAGCAGGCGTGAGGTAACGTCTAAGAAGCGGTCATCCATGGGTCTGATCCTTGAGGTTAGAGCAGTAAAGATCGGCTAGCTTAGCCATTCGCATGATCTCAATACGTGCTGCCTGTCTGCCCTGTTGTGACCCGTCCTCTAAGGCTAAGATCAGGATAGAAGCGGCAGACTGCCAGTTCATCTTGATCGGCTGGAAGACTAGCGTCGGGTGTTCTGTGGTCAGCGTGGTTTGCATTGGTTAAGCTCCTGATGGTTAGAGGAAGGTCAAGCGGGTGAACCTCGTCAAAGCCTTCGATCATGATGGTATCACCTATGTAGGTATCACACAAGTGTAACTAATGACAATGTTCAGGATGGTCAGCCGGGGCTTGTACCCGTACCACCTCCCACCTGATGTCATCGCCTGCGTGTAGCTCAGCGAATGTCATGGCGTCATCCGTCGTAGTGAATGGTCCATAGATGGTTATCCCGTCGAACGGATTACCTTCTGCGATGATGTACATGGTTAGCTCCATCAAGTTAGGTGAGAGAGAGGGCTTGCACCCTCCCTTGTTAGGCGGCGAGCTTCTCAGGCTCAGCAAGCGCAAGGCTGCGGAGATATTCAACCGCCGCGCTCGCTTTGCTAGCAGCGGTGACGAAAGCGCGTGGATCGTCACGCAACAGACTGATCCAGTTGTCTACATAGGCAGCGTGGCGAGTGGTTGCGTCATAACCAAACTCGGCACACATGAAGGCAGCGCCAAGCTCAGCGACTAGTTCTTCCGCTGCGTAGGCACGATCCCCGAACCGCTTACCAAACTGGCGATTGCAGCGGCTCTCAGCGCCTGACCAGTGAACCAATTCATGGAGGGCGGTTCCGTAGTAGCCGTCAGCCGATTGAAAAGAGTCGTAGTTAGGCAGCATGATGAAGTCGCCCGCCGTGGTGTAATAGGCACGCGCCTCGCCGTGCTTAATGACAGCGCCTGTTGATGCGAGGAAGGCGTCGCAATCCTCATTGCGCTGGTCCAAGTTAACCGGTGCTGGCTTGTCCTGAAGATGGTCAATCCCATCACACTGCGCCACGTTAAAGACAGTGAACGACTTGAGGAAGGGTATGCGCTGCATCTCGCCTGTTTGTTCATCCTTCTTGTCGAAGGTGCTGGCGTATATAACCTGCGTCCCCTTCTCGCCTTTCCGCACGGTGCCGCCCGCTTCCTGAGCTTGCTTGAAGGTGAGCCACTTCGACGTGGTATAGCCACGCTCTTCAGCCGTGAGCCAAAGCAACACAACGTTTGCACCACTGTAAGCACGGCTTGAGACTGCATTGCGAGGCATACCGCCTGAGCCAATGGTAGACCAAGGCTTGGTCCAAGGCATGACGCCTTGTTCCATGGCGGCGAGGATACGATCGCTAACTTCTTTGTGAATGTTACGCATGGTCATTACCTCCATATGTGTAAGCGTTAGCTAAACAGCCATTCGGTAGCGTTAAACGCACAGTACATCAGCCAAACGATGCCAAGCCCTGCGGAGATGTGTTCGGTTAGCTCATTGGTGGACATTGTTGCACCTATGTAAGCATGTTGACGCCGTGTTATCGATCAACCATGAAAACAACTTACACACATGCAGGGATCAGGTCAATAGAAAAAATTCAGAAAAGCAAAAAATATTTCAGGCTCAGGCGTAACCGTGTTTGCCAGTGTGAACGTATATGAACGGGCGCGCGCGTATAGTCTATCCGTTACAGAGATGCAAGCATTATTTCATAGCCAAGTTTAAAATACCATACTACAGACAAGCCCAAGCATATAAAGCTTCGCTTATGTCCGCCATGGTTCAGCCCGTGCCTACACGGTACAGCCTAAGCGACCCTCGGTTTCAAGAACCGTGCAAACAGGTGATAACGTGTTGATCTAATTGTAGAAACCCACCGTTGTGCCGTCTAGCCGTGCCATCCCATGGTAAAGATCGTGTTAGCCCATGGTGTAGGCCAAGAAAAATCACGACCGGGACCATGGCATACGGGGGAAACTTGGCCTGCGCCGCTTAGCGCAAGGTTCTCAGATTTTTGCCAGAAATCTGTTCACCCCTCTCTAACCCCTCCTAACCCCCTCAAACCCTCCCTAACCCTCTCTAACCCCTCTCTAACCCCCTCAAACCCTCCCTAACCCCCTCAAACCCTCCCTAAGCCCCGTATAGCCCTATAGAGCCCCGTACAGCCCTGTCCTAACCCTATGGCACCCTAGGTAGCCCCAAGCCAACAAAGGGCGTGTACGGGCTTCCTAGGGGCCTTAGCGTGGATTTAACTGGGTAGACGCTAGTTTGTCCATAGACGGACGCTAGTAGGTCTTCAGACAGACGCTGTGAACCCCATGCTAGGCTGGTCTAACCCTGCCTCAACCGCATCCTCAAAGTCGGTGAACGCCTCTGCCCACAGCTTGCAGATGCCTGATCGCACCACGTCTTCATTGGTGAACTCAATGACAGGCACTGGGAGGTCCAGATGTTCAACCATGGCTAGCACTGCGGCTAACCCGCATGAACCCTCGTCTTCCAGTTTAAGATCGGTCTGCCTGATGTCACCATTGACGATGACTTTTGAGCCTTCGCCAATACGGGTTAGGAACATCTTGATCTGGGAGTAGGTGGTGTTCTGAGCCTCGTCTAGAAAGATGAGAGCCCGGTCAAACGTGCGTCCCCTCATGTAGGCGATAGGGGCGATCTCGATCTGCCCTTCGCTCATCGCCTGTCTAAACCTGTCTTTACCCAGTCTCTTCTGCATGACCTCGGTGAACGGGACCACCCATGGGGCGATCTTTCTACCTATGTCACCCGGTAGAAACCCGTGTTCCTCGTCTACGCCAATGGCAGGTCGGGTTAGAACGATCTTCTCGATCTTGCCTTCCAGTAGTAGGTCAGCAGCAACAGTAGCCGCTATGAACGTCTTGCCAGTACCGGCTGGACCTAGGGTGAACACTTGGTCTCCCTTGAGGATAGCCCGGATATACTCGGCTTGACGCTTGTTGAGGGCCTTTAGAGGCTCCCGTACTGGCTCCTCTCTGGGCCTCTTAGGGAGGTTAGAGAAGCGGTGTGGGGGACGTTTAGCCTTCTTGGAAGCCCTCGCCATTCACTTTGCTCCACGCTCGATGACGTAGAGGGTCACACTTTCAGGACCAAAGAACTCAGAGATGGTCTCCATGACCACACTGGTGTCAAAGGACTTGCAGGAGAAGACATCAATATAGGCTTCCCCAGTAACGTCTACGAAGTGAGCGCAGATATTCGAGGTCTCAATCAGTTGAACAAGGGTATACCCAGCCTTACCGGGGTCATGCTCAGCGAAATGGACAGCGGTAGGCTCTCCATATGCCTTCATGTCGATCCGTTTGACCAGTTCTTTGGAGAACGCTTTGATATGTTCACCATCAGTGATCTTGGTTTTGTCACAGCCAGCGCAGTCAAATGCAGCGTGGTATCCCCAAATGTATTTTTTAGACATGAATTAACTCTGTTAACGCCCGTAAACCGGGTTCCAATTACGGTTAGAACGACGTTTGCCAATAGCGTGTTCTAGGAAAGCCTCCACCTCCCTCTGCATGGCGTCTTCTCGCTCTCTGGCGATGCCTCTGTCAGCATCTTGAGCCATGTTTTCGACCCAGTAACCCACGGCCATAGCCAGTGCGTCTATGCGGTCATCATGTTTGAGAGCCCCACGCTCATGGGAGATGCGGGTTAGCTGGTAAATGAGGGTCTTGGTGTACTTGTTATCACCATCGTATTGCTGGGCAGTCCTGTAGTCATCCTCGATGACCATCCTGTCCACCAAGAGCTTGTGCCTGTTCATCACAGGTTCAAGCACGTCAATGATACGTCTCTCCTTCTGTGTGGAGTGTTTAACCTCCTCGATAGCGCAGGGGTGAACCTTGGAGATAACAGGGGTGAACAGGGAGGTGTACATGCCATCACCAAAGTTAGCCTCGATGATGACGTGGTTGACCTGTTCTTCCTTGGCTATCATGGCGAGCTTCTGGAGGGTGGGCATGTCGTATCCACCCGGTAGACCCCCGCATCGCCTCACGTAGAGGAAGCCGTTGAGCATTTTAACCACGGCATAACCAGTTTCGTCCTTGCCTCGACCGCTAGGGTCTATGGACATGACTGTGCCTGTGTACTCAGCGAAGGTGTCAGCATGGCTAGCAAAGGTGTAGAACCTGTCTCCAGCCATGGCGAGGTTGGGTAGCTCCCTTAGCTCCCTCTTGCTGTCAGGCATCCAGTCAACCTTCATGGGAGCCTTGTCTACAGGCACATCCATGACGATCAGGTCTCTGATCTTGAGTGGGAACCTGTCAGCATCGCTAAGCTGGGTGTTCAACATGAACTGCAACTGGAAGCCAGAGCGTCCATACTCAGCTTCACGAGCGGCTAGATCGAGGTCTGTAAAGCGGTGAGGATCAGTTGTAGACCCTTCTTCACCTCTCTCCATGAGCTTCTTGATGTATGGGGCTAACGCCTCTCCATACTTGTCAGCCTCAGTCTTAGACGGGATACGAGCAGGCCAGACCCTAAGCTCAAAGGTCTCTGGCAGCTTGTTGTAGATCGAGTCTTCAGTCTGAGGTGTGCCTAGGTAGATGATCTTAGACGTGTCTAACGGCTTCAGAATGGCTGAGAACTCTTTAGTCCTCTCCAACAGCTTCTCACGCATGTCAGCCGTGGCTGAATTGTTTAGAACCTCCACGTCATCAGCGATGATCTCGTCAGCACGGGAGCCAGTAAGCTGACCTGTGATGCCCACAGACTTAACTGAGGGTGACTGGTCAGCCTTGGCAGGCGCTACGTCAAACTCGATACGACTATTGCGTTGCTCCTCCCGTGGACGGAGGTGAGCAAGGATGTCCATCTCTTGGATCAGGCGCATCGTAAAGGTTGAAAAGGCGTCTGCACGGCTTTTAGAGGCTGACACCACAAGGAACTTCAACTGGGGGTTACAATAGAGACGCCAGAGGACGTAAGCAGCCGTAATGAATGACTTGCCTACGCCTCGGAACGCCTCGATAGCAATCTTGTTAGGACCGTGTTGAAGGAAGTAAGCAATGTCGTACTGGATAGGGGTAGGATCAGGTAGACCTATGTGCTTCCAAACGACATACAGGAACTTACGGAAGTCCTGTTTAATAAGGTCTATCTCTGTCAATGAACGTGGTCTTCCTCGTCATCGAAGGTAGGCAATGCAGCCGCCAGTTTACCCAGAGGGCTATCCTCGCTAGCCACAGCCTCAATACCGTTGTTCTGAAGGAACTTGATTGCTGCGTTAATATCGGCTGGGGAGGCTTCACCCGTGGCTATACGCCGGGTTAGCTCTTCCGCAACCAGCTTGTGAAGCTCGCCCAGAGCCTCTTCTGTAGCTCTCTTCTTCACTTGGGCAACACTCCAAACCAAGGTGCGAACTTGGCTATCATGGCTCCTACTGTTGAGGAGATGCCAGCCACCAGCATGAGGGTCTTCCACCCTCCTTTAGCCTCTTGCAGGGTCTCTTTAATCACCCGTACATCAGCTTTAACTTCGTCCATGTCCTTGCGAACGTGGTCTAGCTCAGTCTTCAGGATAGCGATCTGCACTTCGTGGTTCTCACTCATTGGCAGACCTCCTTGTAAGCAGCGTTATGCTGTTTTACCTGTCGGACTGTCTCAGGGGTGTCTTTGTTAGACCATGTGATCGGCGGGAAAGACGTGCATACAAGGCTAGTTCCGCCTGAAGCCATCGTCTTCGAACAGCCGCCCACGGTCAGACTCAGAAGCAGAAACGCTCCTAGCGTGGTTAGCTTTGGATATTGCATTGTTGTTCTCTTCTAACGACTTCATGCGAGCGTTATCAGAGGCGTCCTTGCGTCCCTTTCCATACACAGAGGCTAGAATGGTGAACACGACGCCTAGCACTGCTAGCACTCGGTAAAATGGGTTAAGCAATAGTGAGAGCATTACACGCCCTCCTGTTTAGACTTCTCAATCCGCTCTTTGATGATCCACACAGTGGCGGCAAGGCTGACCAAGGCTAGCCCTATGAGCAACCATGTAGGAGGGATAGAGCCAACGTCAGCGGCTATCTGTGCAGACGCAGAGGTAACAGCGGCTACACCTGACAGACCAGCAGCGACGTTAGTTGTGCTGTTAAAAGCAGACTTGCCAACACTAGGTTCAGCACCGCTGACCATGTGATCGTCATTTTCTACACCCTCTGTAAACAACTTGCCTTCCTCAGCTCGCCTCTTGACCAACCCTTTCATCACCTTGCCAGCGGCACGGTTATACATGGCTAGCTTTGCAGGAACGAGGTCGAACCGGCTGTCATTGACGGCCTTGAGGACACTGGATTTAGAGAAGGTGTTAGGCCCCACGTTGTAGCAGAAGCTAACAAGGGATGAGAATTGGTTGTCTGTGATTGGCACTTTGACGGAGAACCTAACGTGGTTCTCAAACTTCTTGAGGTCTCGTCTAAAGATTTCCTCTGCCTCATCCCTAGAGATGGTCATACCGAGGTAGACCTTGGGAGGACCGGCGGCAGAGGTGTGACCATACCCGATTGTGTACGGCTCACCCCTGCTACCGGGGTCAGGATAGGCTTTCAGACGTAGACCTTCGTGAGCCCTGATGAGATCAAAGCCCTCTTGGGTCAGCTTGTTCATTCATTCGGCTCCATAGAGGGCCAAACGATGTTGAACGGGTCAGCCTGTAGGGTCACGTCTCGCAGTTGCTGACGATAGGTTGACCAGTCTGCCTTGTCGATGATTGACAGAGGCGAGTCAGGAAGCTGCGTCCAGTCACTATCGGCTAACAACTTGTTACGCTGGGTACGCACTTGTGACCACTGGGTCTCAGTAGCCGCAGCAATGGTCTCCACGTCCCAATCAGAGACAAGCCATTTCTGAACCCAGTTACCCAGAGCGTCTTGCTCGACGCCATCAAGGTAAGCCGTTTGGAACCGGGTAGTCTCAGGTTGAGGAGAGGTTAGAACAGGGTCTACGCCAATGGCGTCACAGGTGGACGAGTCCCACACCGCAGGGAACGAGATGTTAGAATGGAGTTTCCTAATCTCGCCCTGCGTGAGGACCGCACCCGTTTCACGGATACGGTAAAGCATTTGGTTGAAATCCCTTTTCGCCTGTGAAATTAGGCGATAGCTAGGTAGATATAAGAAGCACCGTTTGTATTGGTGTTTTTGCCGAGATCAGAAGCGCCACCACTAACTTGGTTGACAATGAACCCGGAAGAGGTCAGGTCAATCGAGTCGGTTGTAGTGGTCTGTGCAGCAGCACGGTTGAAAGCTAATGCGGGATCGCTTGCTGCTACAATACCTCTGGCTGTGTCAAAAACCATCCAATCGCCGGTGCTGTCAGAACGCTTTATGAGAACAAAGCGCGCGCCGTTAGAGAACCCACAGTCAATCGTCTGTGACGTTCCATTGCCTGTGTAGGAGCCAACCTTACTTACGCCTGCCACTGACGCAAATAGGTAAGCCACATAGTTAATCCCAGTAGCATTATTGATACCGTAGTCACCAGCAACACCAACATAAAACGATGAAGAAGTTGCCGTCGAGTTGCCCCATATGCTCGACGTGTCTGATGCGTTTGAAAGGTTCAGGTACAGCGTTTTATTGTTTCCAAGCGCAGCGGAGTAAACAGGCCAGTTTGTAGCATCGTTCCTTGCTTTAACAATCAAAAGTTCTGGAGACGTGCCTAGGTTATGTGCTACAGCGCGCGCTGATGTACTGTTTCCTGAGTAGCACACAACGTCAAAGAAGCCGGGGGAACGACGGAAGCTCCACGAAATATGTGGAGAACTTCCATCGTTTGTTGCACCTGCATTGCTCGGACCAAGAATAAAACCGGTGTTGGAATAGCCGGTCACATCTCCGGTGCTTCCAACTGATGCGCTTGTAGAGTTTGTGTAGAGAACTTCTTTGCCACGTAGTTTATCTTGCGAAACAAGCCAGTCGCCGGAATTGGTACGACAAATAATCTGAGCATCGTTTGCAAAACCGGTCGTGATTGCGAGCGTGGTGTTAGTGCCAGTATAAGTTACCGGTGCAAACACACTCGTCCCGCTCGTCGGCGTCCGCATCGGGCCACGGCGGATGGCGATGTAAACCCAAGTGCCGGTCGTGCCATTCAACTGAAATCCGGTTGGAGATATATTGATATTGAAAGTTGTATTTGTCTCAGCCGTGGTACTGTTCCAGAGGATATATGGAGCGCCTGAAGCAGAGGACGACGAAGCGTCTGTGCCTACAACTCCTCTCATATTATCAATTACGAACCAGTTACCAGTAGTAGACGAAGGCTTCAAAAGGAGCCATTGCGGCTCATAACCGAGCGTTACGGTTGGAGCGCCAGTAAACGACCCACACGTAATCACATTGTCGGAACCAGAGTTTCCAAAACCACCGGCATCGTGCGCAAACACATAAGCGACGTAGTTAGTGCCGTTCTGGTTCAGCGTCGTCGTCGCAACATAGAAGTCTGTCGCGGTCGGAGACGTGCTTCCCCAAATAGTTGTGGTTGCCTGAGCGCCAGTGCCGGAAAGGCGCATGAATTGCGTGGCAGGCGTCGTCATTCCGCGATGGTACACGTACCAGTCGGAGCCACCCGGAGCAGTGCCGGAATAGTATTTAACAATGATGCAACCCGGCGTTGAGCCAAGGCTGTGGGGGATCGCACGAGCGCCTGCTGCACCGTTGCCTGTATACGTCACAACGTCAAAGAACTTCGCCTGCTTGCGGAAGGTCCATGAGGCGTAAGTGTACGTGTTAGTGTTTACTGCACCGTCAACACCAACAGAAAACCCATTTCCATTAAATGCCGAAAGGTAGTCCGTTATGCTATATGCTTGGGAGGCTGTTGTGTCGCTTCTCAGCCTGTTTCCAGCGCCTCTAGCAGTGTCGTGCCACATAGGCTCAGAACCTATGTTTCGACCTTTGATAACTACAAGACCACCTTTGCCAGAACCATCATTAAAAGGTCCAAAGGTGTCACTTGCTACCGTGCCTACCTTAGTTATCGTAAGGTTATTCCCTGAGTTATCTACAAAGGGAGTAGCGCCTTGTAGCGTTAAAAGGGAGGTTCCAGAAACTGCCGTTAAAGCGGCTGTTGGCGCAGTGAAATTGCCTGTGTAAAGCGCCGTGCCTTTAACAACACGGAAATTGGATATGTATGCGTGAGAGTTGTTACCGCCGTTAGCATAAGCCCCAATGATCATCGGAGAGGATGTCACAAGGAAAGGGGCCTCGCTGGAGGTGACAGTCGTACCTACCTGAACGCCGTTCACAAAACAGCGAACGGAAGTACCAGATTTTGTGAGAGCGATGTGATACCAAGTGTTTAAAGCTAGGGTACAACTAAAATTGAACTGTGCTCCAGAACCCGGCTGATACTCAAAATTAGTTCCAGAACTGCGTGGGCCAAAATAGTTATTTACACTCGTACTGCCAAACAAGTTGTTGAGACTGTTCCAAGCATTGAAATATGCGAAACATTCAACAGTCCAGTTAACAGAGTTGAGATCAAGAACAGACCCTGATGCTGCCGGTACGCTTACATAGCAGTTGTTGCTATTATCAAAGAGTGCCGATCCGCCCCCATTTGAGCCAAGAGCTATTCCGTTTTTGATCGTCTGAGGAGTTCCGGTTCCAGTGTATAAGCTGGTAGCAAATACGTCCTCAATATAAGCACCGGGGGTTGCCGCAGTCACAGCACCGGCAGCACCCATCAGAATGTCATGCGCTGCCATTACTTAACGTCCTTACCCAAGACCAACCCAGTCCACGTCGTGCCACCATCGTGTGTGAAGAAGCCCAACACGTCTCTACCCGATGCAGTCAGGGTAGGAGCAGTGCCAGACGCCCACTTCATGCCTGACCACCAAGTGATCGTTGCCGATCCACCGTTGGTAAGATCAAGGATGAACGAGGCTGACGTGCCAGTAGATGGGACGTTAGACACGGTTAGCGTCGTTGCGCCTGAGATCGTCTTGGTGAAGTAATTGCCAGACGACAGGTTCACATCGTTAGCGCCCATGGCTACACGGGTCTCAAACAGGGCTACCGTGGTAAGCGTCTTGCCAGTGACCGTCTGCGTACCCGTAAGGGTCACAGTGGTCGAGATGGGAGCATAGGTAGACGCTGCGTTAGCCGTCGTAAGATACGAGGACATACCCGCTTGCGTCTGATAGGTGGAAGACGCTGTGGCTGACGTGAGGTAAGCCGACATGCCAGCCTGTGTCTGATAGGTAGACGAGGCGCTAGCCGTAGTTAGGTAGGTAGACGAGGCGTCTGCCGTGGTCAGATACGAGGACATGCCTGAGATTGGCTGATAGGTAGACGAGGCGTTAGCCGTAGTCAGATACCCGGCAGAAGCGTGGTTGCCCCATCCATACGCTGTATCCCAGTTTGTGACCTTGGTAGACGTGATGCCAGCCGCAGGGCTAGCCGAGAACACAGGGTCAGCCTCGGTGAACGAGGTGAGATAGGTGTTAGTATCGAGTGACCAAGTGTTGGCAGCGGTCTTCTTGAGTAGACCAGAGGTGCCAGCAAGGCCAGCAATAGCGGTTAGATCAGCGTCAGCATCCTGCTTACCAGACAGGAACGTGTCTACCTCAGTCTCAGTGTAGTACCGGCTGTCGTGGTCGTGGCCTACGTTGGCGAAGTCAGTAATGGACGCAAAGCTGTCCTTGATGAGCTTACCAGTGCTACCATCGAACAGCACAATGTTGCCATTGGTGGCTGAAGAGGGACCAGTAACGTCACCAGCGCCTGACCCGGATGCACCAGTCGGGCCTTTAATGTTAGCGATGGGTGAACCCCATGCGCCAGAAACTTTCTCATATACGTCACCAGTGGACGTATTCAGGTAGAGGTCGCCGTTGACCCCTGTACCGGCAGACGGAGCGCCTGAGCCGGTGTACCACTTCTCGCCGTTAGCCCCGGCAGGCCCTGTAGGCCCTTGTGGACCCTGTGGACCAGTAGCCCCAGTGGCACCCGCAGGACCAGTAGCCCCTGTAGGACCGGCAGGCCCCTGTGGACCTGTGCTACCGAGGATTTCAACCACAGAGCCAGCGGCGTTCTTCGTGTAAATCTTCTTATCGGTCAGGTTGACCGCAAGCTCGCCAACATCAAGCTGACCGGCTGTAGGAGCCTTGCCAGCGACGGACGAACGCTTCAGTTGGATTTTGGTAGGCATTATGTAATCCCCTTAATGAAAAGGGGAGAGCTAATGCCCTCCCCGTGTATTTAATATTCACCACCGTCAACCGAGGTGATCGCCGCTGCTTCCAGCGTGTCCACTCGTGTGTCGAGGGTGTTAATCTGCGTCTGCAATCCAGACACAGCGCCTGCACCTGTATCCTCAAAGGCGAACGTGTTGTTACCTTTGAAGACCAGCGATTTATTGATGTCAGCCGTGGTAGGCTCAGGTATACCCTTGACTTGTGTAATGCGAACTTCGGTAGGCATCAGGCACCTCCCTTCGGGTAAGCATCCTTGACGCTCTGAACCTCATCAAGCCAAGCGAGCGTATCCGCAGGGATAACGATCCCTTGGGAGTGGAGAGCCTTGGCTAGCTTGAAGATAGCATCAAGCTGATCCCCAGTCGGAGGATAGGCTTTCATGCGGTTGTAGGAGTAGTTGAACTCAGGTTCATCGACTGCCTGTTCAACAATGCCCTCAACCACGGTTTCATTCTGGTTAGCCTGTAGAGCAAGGGTTTCAGGGAGACAGGTTCCATATCGGACCACCTGTCCAGCCTGATTAAGGACGGTGAACTCGATCATCGTTTCGTCTCCAAGAATACCATGTTAGCTGTGCGTACCCCGTTTTGACTGGTTGAGCGCAGTTGGAACGAGAGGGTCTGGTTACCGGATGAAACACCTGTGAACATGGCTACATACGAGTAACAGAGCGCACCGGAGTCGATCAGGGTTAGACCTTCCAAGCTGGAAGACTGACCGCCTAGCGTGATGCGAACGTCCTGACCCGTGTAGTAATTGTTCACGTACCAGTATTGACCGTTTTCATAGATGTCATAGCCACTACTAGAGGCCAGACGCTGGTTAGGAGCAATCCATGTCACGATGACAATGACCGGCTGTGTGCCAGAGACGTTAACAGTGCCAGACAGGTAGGTGTTGTAGCTACCGTTCACCGCTTCAACAGCGGGGGTCTTGGTGAAGGACTGGGCCTGCGTGACCGCATTGCCAGCAATCTTCAACGTGGTGATGTTAGCGTCAGCGATCTGAGCCGTGCCAATGAGTACTTCGTTTGCAGCCAGCTTATCCGCTGTGATAGCCCCAGAGGCGATCTGAGAGGCTCCAATAGCGCCTGCCTGAATCTTACCGGCAGTAATAGCGTTAGCAGCAATCTTATCGCTGGTGACGGCGTCTGAGGCGATCTTAGCAGCCGTTACGGCCAGTGCAGTGATCTTCTCAGAGGTGACAGAACCAGCGGCTAGCTTGTCTGTGCTAATGGCTCCAGAGGCGATCTCAGAGGCGCTAATAGCCCCCGCAGCGATCTTACCAGCAATCACTGAGTTAGCAGCGAGGAGGTTAGCCCCAATCGTACCAGTTAAATCAGAGGTAGCTACGCCAGTGACGAAGTTAGTCCCGTCATACCGATAGAGCTTATCGTCAGTGGTCAGGTAAACCAGTCTACCCTCCACGTTACCCGTGGTAGGCAGGGTGTTGACGATCTCTACCGGGCGGATACCCTGTGCGAACTTGGCGGTCGTGATTGACCCGTCAGCAACAGTAGCCGCAGCGCCAGTAGCAGCCGCAACCTCTGTCCACGCACCGTTAACCCGCTTGTAGAGCTTGTTGTCAGCCTGATTGAACACCACGTCGCCATCGGTAGCCGTGGCAGGCAGGGTGTTGACGATCTGGATAGCATCAGGTGCAGCCGGGGTATACGCAGCGAAAATGTCTACGTAAGACCCGTTCTCACAGATGTAGAGCTTGCCGTCAGTGGTGTTGTAGATCGGCTTACCAGAGATCGAGCAAGAGGTAGGCGTAGAGGTAACGATGTCTATGCCAGAGGTGTTGCTTGTTCCACCCGTGCCACCAGTCGAGTTAACCCACTGTGTGCCGTTGTAGACGAGGGTTTGGCCGTTGGTTGGCGAGCTAATGGTGACATCATCAAGCTCGTTGAGGATAGTAGCACCAGTGCCAGACCCGCCTCCACCACTGCCACCACCGTATGCACCGTCATAGAAACGGATGAACTGGAGTTTAGCATTGTCAGCCGCTCTAGGAGCCTCGACAAAGGTGATGTTAGCAATGCCGCTAGCAATGCCTATCGAGTAGTCAGTACCCGGTTCAAGGTCGATACCATTGAGGGACACGTTCCACAGCCCGGGGTCATAGATTTTAGTACCTAGGTTAGCCCCACCGCTATCCAGTCGGAACGTCTTAGTGACGCCGTTGAACAGCGATTCAATACTGGAGATGTCATAGATACGCGCATAGACGGTCCCAGTACGGTCAATGGCTTCCTGTACGGCATAACGAAGCTGATCGAGTGATTTGTTAATGGCGTCTCCCGTGTAGGAAGAACCATTCTGAAACACGACAGCCGGGTTAGTGATGCTAGTGCGACGTTCAACGGTAAGCGTGTCGCCTACGTCTACAGGCGCACTAACACGAACAATGTTAGGACTAAGGAAGACAAAGGAAACGGGACCATTCTGCCTCGTGACAACAACGTCTTCCTGCTTCAAATAAGAAAACGGGATGGCAAAGTCTGTAGTGCTGCCATCACCGTTATAAGTGATGTATGTGTTGTAAGACATATAATCCCTGTTTCTAATAATTATTGGGACTTATTGTGCGAATCCGGGGAACTCCATGGGAATAACTGGGTCGAACCGGGGATCACGGGACTTAACACCAAGGAGTTCTTCCTTGCTGATGTCCTCCATAAGCTGCGTACCCGGAGCGCCTTCGAGTATCTTGGTTTGCTCCCACGCCATCTTTTTGTAGGTGGCTATAGTGCTGGCAATGGCTTCTGTAAGCGGCCCATCCTTTTTACGATTTCCAATAGCTATAGGAGTAATCCCGTAGCTTATCATGTGCGTATATAGGTGATCCTCAATCGTCAGTCCGTTTGCGTCTTTGATTGTTCCATAGGTCTTAAAGTAGGTGTCAGCCACAGAGGCATTACCAATTCTCGACTTGTAGGCACGGAGGTCGAGGTCTTTGAAACCCGGTGGCGTAGGGGCCATCGAGAAGGCTCGACCAGTCATCACCTCAATTCGATCAATGCTCTGGAAGATGTACTCTTCTCTGTTCATGGGATCGACATCGAGTGGTGCAAAGACACCATAGATGGCACGGGTTGATCTTGGTACACTCAGAGGCTTACCAGTTAGACCATACATACGAGGGACTTCATCTCTGAAGCCAAACTCTGCCTTGAAGGTCTTTCCAAGTCGATCAAGAAGATCACCACCAGCCGTATCAATACGGGTTGGGTCAATAAGCTGGTTGACGCCACGGATAGGCGCAGGGATAAGCCCAGACGCTAACCTTGTTATAGCGTTCTCAAGAGCGCGTGTGCCTGCCTTTGGATCATCGTCAGCCCGGTTCCACTCGGTAATGAAGTCGCCGACCGACTTAGCAAGCTGGAAGGTAGGAACGTCTCTCAGCGTTGCAGCCAGAGCATAGGAGGCAGAGATCAGGTGATACTTAGACCACTTCTCCACAAAATCATCTTCCATGGAATACCAGCGCACAGACTGGTGATAGTTGGAGAAGAGTTTCATAATGGTAGATACAGGATCACCTCCTGTATATGAGTACCAATTAGCCCCTAATTGCACGTTATAGCCACGGGTATCGTTTGCTGCTTGTGCGTTATTCCGCTGCCATTTGTTCTGGGGCTCTTCACCTGTCGTAAGACCGCTGGCTGCAAGTTCCCAAGCAGCGGCGGTAATGAGGGTTCCGATCACGACACGTCCCTGAGCCTCAATCTGACGGCGAGGACCATTCAGTCCCTTAAGGTCAGCATGGATACTCTGAGGGTCTTTAACGACGAGCTGCATGAGCGGTATCTGTTCAGCACTGCGAACCAATGCGTTGACAGGTACTCGCAGAACCGCTTGTGCAGTTCTGAGAAGTGGGTACTTGGCAAACCCAGATTCAACATCCTTACCAAGACCACTTGAGAAGGGGTCTCTGAAGGCGAGGGCCGAGGTACTCTCAGAGATACGTGGGTCGATCAGGTTTCCATCTTTGTCAAAGGCGTTCCTGACACGGTGGTCAATGAACTCCTTTAGGGTCATCTTCACGTCTTCGTTAGTGGTGACTTGCACCTTAACGCCGTCTCTGACCTTGGTTTCGGTCTTGGGGACAGGAACGGTGATCGTTGGGTTAGCCTTGAGAGCCTTCAGTTCAGCCTGAAGAGAGGCTTTCTCAGCACCACTTGTCCCATCAATAAGAGCTTTGAGGTTAGTGATCTGTTCAGCCACGTTAACCTGAAAGTTAAACGCTGACTCAGCACCGATCTCAGCACGGGAGAACACGGCTCCCCAGCTTTCGTCCATGAGGGACAGGGGCCATGTCTGGGATCGAATAGCCTTACCAGCAATGTTAACTGCCATACCGGCCTTGCTTGAACTATCAAGCCCATAGTTCTCAGCCCGGATGAAACCAGACTCCTGCAAGCCAAAGCCTTCAGAGCCATAGACTTTAGACCGCTCGTTCCAGATAGCGTCCAGAACGTCTTTAACCATTGATCGCTTTGCTCGTATGCCGGCCATGATGCCAAGCATCTTTGCGCGTTGCTGGTTAAAGGCAAACACTGGACCTTTACGAACGGTCATCCCAAGTATCTCGCCAGCGTTTCTGAGGCTATAGGTAATAGGAGGGCCGATTACCGAAAGGATGAACGTAGGAAGACCTGATAGAAGGTTAGGGATGTAGATGTCGTTGAAAGTCTTAACGACCCGGTTGAACATGCTATCCAGATCTTTACGAGCGGCCTTCTCCAGCTCCTGCATCGCCTTCTCAATCTGGTCATCGAGACGCTCAACGAGCTTCAGATCGCCTGTTTTGAATGCTTCGTCACGCCGGGCGACAAGAGCGTCAACCCGGTTTGCTTTGTTTCCAGAACTGTCAACAGCGTCAGCGATCATGTTCACGATCTGACGATCTGTGACGCCCGCCTGTCGAAGCGGCTCAACACGTACCCTGACCGCAGCCGCTAGACGCAACTCGATCTGGCGACGGACCATGATCTGAGAGGCCATAGTAGCCATGGGGCTATCAACTTTGTCGAGCTTGCTCTTCAGGTTCAGAAGAGGTGTTCCCTCTTCCTTCATGACGCGCGCTGCTTCAGCCTTGTTTCCAGCCTTCTCATACCCGTCAACACGGGCCTTCATGACGTTAATCTCGTCGGTGATCTGTTTAATGGTGGCGTTCATCAGGGCAGCGAACTTCTCAACCTCATCGACCGTGTTAGAACGGTTGAAGAAGCTAACGAGGTCGCTGGCATTAGTGTCCGCAACCTTGATTGCCTGTTCGATGAACGGCTCAACGGCTTTAATAACCGCCTTGAACGAGGTGTCAGTAAGGCCAGTCACAAGCTGACCCAGTTCATTCCGGGTGAACGTCAGGTCAGGGATTTGATCGATGATCTGTTGGATCGGGTTAGATGCACGGGGTTCAGGCTCGTCAATGAGGGCTTTAACCGCCTTTTCCTCGGGGGACTTAGGGGTTAGCCCGTCATCAATGGTCTCCTCACGGGTAGCCGTTTTGGAGGGCGGCTCTGTAGACTCATTAGAAGCCCGTACAGCGGGGTTAGCCTCGGTAGAATCAGCCCTAGCCGGAGGAGCCTCAAGGGCATCAGTGGGCTTCCTAGGCGCTTCTAGAGGCACTTCAGCCTTGGGGACCGCCTGGGCAGGGGTAGGAGCGGAGGCGGGGGTAGGAGCAGGGGCTTTGATCGTCTCAGCGATCTTCTCAGCCTCCTTGGGCTGACCACGGGCTACCTTGATGCCCCAAGCGATGCCTCGCAGCACGGGCTCAATGACAGCGCCTAGGGCAGCGCCCTCGACAGCCCTCATCCCACGCTTCTGCCACTCGGTGTCAAAGTCGTTGACGGACCAGAGCCACGTCAGGTCTTGCTCAGGGATGCCTAGGGCCGTGGCTAGCTGCTTAGCTGCATCGCCTACCAGCTTGTCTTCCGGGGCGAACGCAAAGGCGTCCACGACTGCCCCTAGGCCCATCTCTCTAAAGAAGGAACCAAGGACGGTTAGGTCACGCGCAGGCATAAGAGCGCCAAGAGCGGCTCGACCAGCGATGAACTGGGTTAGGTTGGTGACTATGGCTTCCGTAATGGGGTAGTCGGAAATGCCGACACCTTCCTGACGGTAGCTGGGGGAGTTCTTATCAAGAGCCCCGATAGACCGGGCAGTCTCCTGTACGAAATTGGCTGCACCAGTAAAGATGCTCTCACCAATCGTACCTAGGAGTGACGGCTTAGGAGCCTCCTCAACACCGTTCATGATGTTGGTTAGCTGTACAGCCGCCTGATAGCGTTCGTTGACGTTAGCCTTGGGGCTATAGAGGATGGCATAGAGGTTAGCCATGCCAGCCCCGTACATGCCGTTAAAGGCAGCGACAGCCTCTTCGTCATTCCTGTTCTTGAGAAGGGTTTCGATATGTTCCTTCTTTGCAAGCGACAGGTAACGAGCGGCTGCACCCTTGCCATACTTCATGTCAAAGGCTTCGACAGCCTCTGGGTCTGACTGGTTCTTACGGAGGGTATCGACGTGGGCATCCTTGGGGATGATCTCAAAAGCACCGATGCCCTTGTATCGACGGGTTTGATCGAGGGAAGCCGAGCGGGTCATCATCTGGGATGAACCAATCATTTGCTCTGGCTTGATACCTTCGACGCCCTGTTCGACTCGTGAAAGAGGGTCTAGGGGGTCAGCCGAGAACTGAGGAGCTTCTGCTACATCAGTTTCGGAAAGAGGTTGCGGAGAGGGTGTACCTAGCTCCGCATTGATCTCTTCGTTGGACATGACCGCCGGTTGCTCTTCCGTATTAGGGAGCAACGGTTCTTCGTCCATCAATAAGTTCTCCTAAATGTTAATCTGGGTAAAGCTTCTTGCCCTTGTCAATTACGGTTTGAGAAGCGTCAGACCGAGGTGTTGAGCCGTCTGAGCCAGCGATCATTCGGCGTGCATCAGCAGGAAGAGCGGCGTTACCAGAGCCAACCGAGGTTCGACCGGGTGGGGACTGGTTTCGGAGAGCCTCTGCTTGTTGTTGTTGCGGGGGCCAAACACTAAGCAACATTTCAATAGCACGGGTGTACACTTTAGACTTATCAAGCAGCGACACCGGGACATCATTTCCAGCCTGAACATGTTCGATCAGGGCTGTTGAGAGCAAGGCTTCAAAGTCATTTTGCCTTTCTCGTGCTGATGGATCGGTTTTAACTGCAATAGAGGGGTTTCCGAAAAGATATCCGTATAGGTTCTTTGAATCCTCAGACCAACGCTTTGTATAATAATCGTCAGTAAGAGCCCCACCAGTTTTAGACAGGTCATCAGCGTAGGCTCGTGCCTGTTGCTGCAACTTGGGATCAAGGATGCGCCATGCGCTGACACTCCGTGGGTCACGGTTCTCAACAATGGCCTTACGCATCTCTGCGCGGACCTCATCGAATTTCCTTGTTTCCTCTTGAGGCTTAAGATCAGCAATCTGTTGCTTGCGAGTGGCAAGACCCGTCACTAGATCAGGGCTAACTCGATTTAAAAGTTCAAGGTCTTTTGAGGAAAGCTCACGGTTTTCGAGAAGGGCAGAGTTGACTAGCTGTTCAGCACCTCGCTTCTCCTCAGTCCTACGGCGTTCTTGCAGCGTCCATGCACGGTCGTCTTCAGCCTTTGCACGGTCTAGGACGTACTTTCGAGCAACTTCAATCTTCTGTTCAACATCAGGAACGCCACGAAGCTCTTTAGGGATGCGATCCAAGACGTTTACATCAAGGCTAGATGTAGCTTGGTCAATCGCAGCACCAACAATGAGTTCTCTGCGGCGGATAGCATTGATGCCTGAGACTTCTTTATCCAAGGCAGAAACAGCGTTGGACGATGAGCCTTTTAGGTCAAGAGCCGCCATAAACTCTGCAACGCCTACTCCAGCCTTGTTCTTGCCGTCTGCATGGTAATGTGACTTACCAGCGTTAGGACCAGAGACTACAGGAAGACCGGCCCAAACCTTTGCTAGGTTGTTAGCAAAGACTTCCTTGCTACCGCCCTGTCTGTAGGCATCTAGACCAGCTTCCTTCATTAGTTGAACGCCGAGCTTGTCTTGAAGCTCAGGGTCAAACCTTTGGTTAGGATCGATGCGAAGATTTTTAACAAGACCCCGCAAGGTGTCATGAATAATCTGATAGCGACCAACTGGTGTTTCTCTACCAGCCGCAATTTCTCTGCGCTGCCATTCGAGAACCTGACCGACAGTCATGTCCGTAAAACGGATAGTGCTGTTATTAGCGTTCCTGTAATAGGCGTTGTAGTTACCGCCTGACTCAGCACGCTCAGCAATGAAATCTAGGATAGCCCCGTTTTCACCAGCGGCTGCACCTGCTTTCGGGTATTTAACGGCAGCACCGGCTCTACGCTTAAGATCTTCCTCTTCGTTCTTACGGAACTGCTCAGCACCTTCACGCTGGAAGCCACTTTCAAACTCGTTAATGACCCCTTCAAGACCACGGGAAGCACCAGCGCCATAAAAGGCTCTACCTTTGGTCCTCTCGTTCATCTCAGCGCGCATCGTGTCAAAGAACTGTTTGCGCTTGTCTGGATCGGTTCGAAGAGTGGCATCCTCTCGGAGGGCCTCTTCCATACGTCGGCGAGCCCAGTCTTCATACTGGCGCTGACCAATACCCTCAGTAACCTTGGCGACGATGATCTTAGAGGCGGTAGGCATACGCTTGCCAACCTGAACCTCATCGACCACACCGCTATCAAGCTCAGCGGCGAACTGGCTCACATAGTAGAGGATACGTTCATTATCGAGGCGGTCATTCTCGTTCTTATCCTTGCCAGCCCGGTCCTCAAGGGTGATACCGAGTTTAGACATCGATTTAGCCAGCTCTTCAAATGCGCTGGGACCAGTCTCAGACATAGGGCGAACATAAACGTCCGCGTTGTTAATTCTGGATCGACCAAGGTCAATCGAGGCTTGGTCAGGAGTGACAATAGCCATTAGGTAGTTCCCTCCCTCTTCTTGAACACGTCGCTAGCAATGTTGAGACCCAGAGCCAGCGGGCTAGGACCGCTTCTCATGGGTGCGGCAGCTTGTCGGCCAAGGGCCTCTGCCTCATAGGTGTCAACACGGCTCTGATAGGAGTTAAACAGGTCATCCTGCTTAGTGTTCACACGGGAGATATTCTCAGCGGTTTGCTGGCGAGCAGCGGCTAGAATGTTTTCAACAGAGATGCCAGAGACGCCAGACGAGCCAGCCGTGGCGACACCAGTGGCTACAGCCTCACGACCTTTGAGAGTGGCGTCATAGCCCTGTTGCTGGAGGGCTCTGGAGTCATAGATGTATTTGCGCTGTTCATCCTCATACTTACGCTGGGCTGCGATATTGGCAGACTGGGCGTTAGCAAGGGATGCAGTGTTAGCAGCGCCAGCGGCTTGCTGTTGACCAACAAAGCCAGCGACAGAACTGCCGATTGAGAGGGCCGTAGAGAGCGAACCGGCTGACGCGCCAATCGCCGTGGCGGCAGACGAGGCAGCGGAGCCTATAGCCGTCCCAGCGGCGGCAAGAGAAACCGGATCAATGCACATATTAAGTCCTTAATCTAACGAACTCGACAAAATCTTTGTCGTGAGGAGGTAGGTTCACCGTCCTGATAAACTTGAAGCCTAGCCACCTGAGCCATTTCAAATGGAGATCATTCTCAGCGTAGGCGAAATTGTGAAACACGGTGCGACCTGTTTCTTCGTAGAGGAGGTCAAGCACCGGAATAGAATTGCGTAGAAACGTCTTAGGAAACTTCTCAATCCCGCCTGTGCCGAGTAGCCATATGGCTCCCCACACATCCCCCATTGAGCTTGGGGAGACGCCTGTGATTGCGATAGGCTCACCGTCAGGCGAGATCAGGGTATAGGATTTGATTGCGTGGTGATGACTGAGCATCAGCGCATCAAGGGGCGAGAGCCCTAAAGCCCCCGCCTCCTCTATGTCTGCTTGCCTCATGTTAGCCGCTATGAACCTAACGTCATCCTCCGTTGCCGGGTGGATATATTGGTTCACATGCGCTTCCTTGATCTGAGGGTAAGTTCACCCTGCCATTCCGCTGCGCCAAACGCTGACGGGAAGGGGGTGTCATTGGTTATCCAGATTTTAGCGTTGGTGTTCCTAGCCATGACCGGCACACGGTACACACCAGAGTCAAACGCCTGTTTGCCTAGGGGCTCATTCACGTCACCCACGGTCTTGGCGCTAAACCCTACTGAGATCAGGTCTCGACCGGGTGACTGGAGGTACACCTTGAAATAAGCGGTATCATGATACTCCAGAGACAGGTAACGCAACTGTAGACGAGCGTCCAAGATGACAACCTCTCCCTGACCTTTTGCTTGCCGGGGATACAGGGTCGAGAACTCGTGTAGCAGCGTATACGGGATTCCCACTTTGATGGTGTGGGTAGTCACGTCACCAGACACACGTACCTGAGTGCTAGACAGGCTAGACACTGAGTGCCTAATGCCAGACACAGTGCCATAACTGGAGATAACCTCCGGTGTGACTGTGGTGGAATAGGGTAGCGTGATGGTCGTGTAGTCAGTGGCTGGATTGTACGTCTTGACAGTGGCGGTAGCCAGCCGGTCAAGCAGGATACGATAGTTCTCAGCCGTGTCGAACACGTCTTCGTCAAACCTGATGCTCTCCAAGAACATCCCGCTTGGACGCTGGATAATCAGGTAGAGTGATGAGCCTGAGAAAGCTGCCCAGTGTATCTTGGTGCAGTCAGCAAAGGTCCACTTGTTCCAAGAGGTTTGAACCTTGCGTTCACCGGCCCAGAAGAACCTGTAGTAGTATAGGCTGGTAGGGTCATTGACGCTGGACAGGAGCACACTGTTAGCCCTGTTTGAACCAGCCATGAACGAGATGTCAGACGGTACATACTCAGGTACAGGCGACGTAACCTCTTCAGCCTCGTCAGCCGCTACGTTCTCCTTGGGGAAATATTCGAACAGCTTGGTGTAATTGTAGTCCTCACGGTCATCCACGAAGTAAAGACTGTTGCCCATGTTAAGCGGGCGAACGCGGGAGGACACGTTGAAGGACGTGGTGTACTTGATCTGAATGGTCTTAGCAGCAAGGTAATTCTGATAGCTAAGCCTGAATTGATTGTTGTTGGACATAAGCAGCAAGTCCCTGTTGTAAGGAACTGCGTGCTGGAGGATGTCAACATTGTTATGGAGGACGGCTATGTCGATGCGCTCAGAGTCAAGCGTCTGCGTCGTAGTGGTCCGATAGAAGTTTTCGAACTTGTCAGCCTCAGACAGGATGACGTTCTCGTCAGCCAAGAAGCCTAGGCGAGCATTGTAGACAAAGATGTCGTTGATCTTGACGCCTACAAAGGAGGGGGACTGGTTGCTATCAGCATCACCGCAGACCCTCTTTTCCCATACGTGCTTCTTAAAGGTCCACGTCCCGTTAGTCTCACGAACGAGGACATGTGGCATGGTAGCCGTGTCCAACTGTTCACCTTGGTTCCAACCCACGGTCTCAACCCAGACGCCCTTGCGGTAGACCACGTAGTAGTCATCGCCAGCCTCGTCTACATCGCCCTGAACAGTGACAATCAAGCCTTCAGGAGCGTTAGGAGGGAGGTCAGAAAAGGATTGGACCTTGTTTCGAAACCCCTTGAGCGACTTGTCACCACTGCCAGCCTGTAGCTGAATAATGTCAGACGCTGCTAGGTTGGTGATCGTCAGGGTAGAGCCTGTCTTGACCACGGTATAACCAGCGGCTTCCAAGTCAGTCTTAAGTTCGCCAGCGATGACGCCAGTGTCTGGAACAGAGCTAGCAGCGTCAACACCCTTTGGCGTCAGGTATTCAGCCTTGAGGACATTGTTGATGTAGATGCTGTAGTAGGTGTTGGCGTTAGCCTGTGCGACATAGATCGTGCCACGGGTAGACGGGTCAAGCCGGGTTTCAGCATTGAATGGCTCAGCGACAGCCGTCTTTCCAACCGTGATGTTACGGTTAGCTATGAACGTGTAGTCACCAAAGGTCACAAAGCGAAACGTGTCTACCGGGGAGCTAGCAGCGAGGTACGCCTTGCCATCAGGGAAGTTCACCGTGGCGAACGAGCCTGTGTTCAGGTCTAGAACCTTGAGATCACCTTCAGCTATAAACGAGATGTACCGATAGGCAGCGTTGCGCTCGATCAGGTAGCCAGCCGCACCGTTAGGCAGGGTAAGCGAGAGGCTAGCAATGTGTTCAGTGCTAGGCCGTTTGAGGAGGCCAGACACCACGGAGGGCATGGCGTTCTCAGTGCGCTCACTGGTGGTAGCCAGTCGCAGGGCAGGGGGCTGTTGGGATACGCCGCCTACAAGGTTAGGGATCGAGCCAGAGATTAGGGCCATTAGTAGCCTCCTCTAGCGAAATGCCCTCTTGAGAGAATTGAATAGGTCTGCCACGAGTCCGTGAGCATGTTGTAGTCGCCAGTGTCAGCCTCTGCTTGGAGCAGGGTGAGCCATGCACGACCTTCTTCTTCTTTGTTGAACTTGGAGATTGTTTCTGAGCCAAGCACCCGCTGTTGAAATAGGCGTGCGGCTTTATACGTCACGTAATTCTTGGCTGCCAGAGGTAAGTCCTCGAATGGCAACAGGACGTAGATACGGAGTTTGAGAGGTTTCTCAAAGGAATAAGAATTGTCAGTCCGGTTAAACAGGCGACCGCCACGTTGGATAACGTCGGTATAACGATCATCCTCGATGGTATCGATGCGAGCCGTGTTAGCGGGCAGTAAGATTTCTTTGTTTGCGTTTGGGCTAAGGACGTGGCGTTCACGGTTCCAGTGCCAGCCTTCAGCCTGAACTGACCTCGATACCTCGTCAACAATGTCAGAGGCGATCTGGGCGTCTACGGACGCGCCATCGAGGGTGTTGATGACTGGTTCGCCCATCGATGACAAACAGATGTTCACGGCGTCCAGTTTGGTCATTGGCGTGTTAGCCATCGACGGTCTCCACACAATGGATAAAAAGGAAAAAGGGAGAGCCGGTTAAGGCCCTCCCCAGAAAGAAGGATCACGCCTTCTTGATTTCGTAGATGCACTCGGGGCGAAGCACGCCGTGACCCACGAGCATCTTCGACAGCATGAGCGTGGTCTGACGACGCACGTCCCACTCCATCTCAGAAGCGAGGTCCATCAGCTTCACGGTGCCAAGAGCCTGCGGGTGCATGACCAGCGCAAGGGTCTTGGACGCATCAACAGCGTACTTGGACGAGTAGTCCGGGTACGTGCCGGTGGCAGCCGTGTGATCGACAGCGAGGTTGTTCGTCTTGACGATCTTCATGCCAGCCACGTTGATGACCGTGCCATCCGAGTAGACGCCGTTCGAGCCGCCAAAGTCCTTGTTCAGGATTTTGTCGTTCGTCACGATGCCCCAGTAGACGGCGGGGGACACGAACACGTAGCGGTCAGAGTCGGGGATGTTGTTCTCATCCATCTTCTGAGCGGCGGCGTAGATCGCAGCAATGGTGTCAGCAACGGTCGGAGCAGCGCCGAGGGTGGCCGAGTAGGCGTTCGCCTGACCGACAGCACCAACGCCGAGACCACCAGCACCCGTGTCACGAGCGGCCTTCACAGCCAGCGAGAACAGGTTGCGGTCATAGGTCTGGGCGAGCGCGTCACCGATCTGACGGCTGTACTCAGAGCGGACTTCGAAGTGCGACATCGCCTCGTCAACGTCGGAGATCGACGCATGGGCGATGAGCTTGTCATCAATGGTGATGACCTTCTCATCCGTCTGGATAGCGTTACCGAGGATTTCAGCACCCGGCGTGTGGTACTCAGCAACAGTGCGACCGATGGCCGGGAACTGAGCGGACTTACCGGACGAGATGTTGCGAACACGGGTCTTGTCCGCCATTACAGTCTTGTTGTTGAACGTGGTGAGGACTTCGCCGCTAAACACCTTCAAAAAGAGTTCACGCTTGTCAGCACCGCCCTTAACTGCGCCAAAGCGCGACGGGGTAGAGTTAGCCATAATAAAATGCCTTCCGAATAATAATTGTGGGTTTGAAAAGTGAGTTGTTAGGAGGGCCTAAGAAATGAGGCCCTAGAATCGAACTCGTCCCACCTAAACGCGGTTATCCTATCGTTGCTCCCTCAAGAGCTATTGTTGGGCCGGAAGGTTAGTCCTTGTTCTTACTTTTTAGAGCGGTTCACGCTCTTGGAGACGATCCGCAAGTTCGACATCCGGTTATCTTTGGGATTGCCGTTCTTGTGGTCTACGTCTTTACCTTTTAGAGCCGCTGCGCCGTGCTTCTTAATCATAAGTCTGCGAGCGCGGTGTCTTGCAGCATCTTCGGCACGGTGCGCTCTACGGTATGCTTTGTCGTAGGTGTAATCACGCGCCATAATAAAGGTCCAAATGAAAGACGGGTGGTTTACATAATGTCAGACCGTTCCAGCTTCCGTTCGACGTCTCGACGGAACGCAGGGTCTTTCTGATAACGAGGGTCAGACATGTCTTTCTGAAGTTCCGCCAATGAGCGATAGACTTCAGCAGTCGCAGAGACGTTCTCGCCCTTAACGGATCGAGACGGCTCAAATCCGGCTTCGGCTTTAAACCGGGCCTGTAGACCCTTGGTAGCCATGTTAGCCATGTTGATGTCGCCAGAGTTGACAGCGCGATTATATGCGTCGATTTCGCTCTGGGAGAGGTTGTCAGATGCCCACGAGATCATCTCAGTGTAAGCATCTCGTCCACCAACTGTGGACATAACGGTGTTCTCGAATTGAGAAGTCTTTAGGGCGATGTACTCATCAACGAGAGCCTTGGGGATGCCCTTGGTCTCTAGTGCGGTATAGTCCTCCGCATCAAGTTCACCCTTATCCCAAAACTTCTGAGACAAGACCTGAAGATCAAGGCCAGCATCTTCAACCGCCTTCTCAGCGGCGTCATCAGCTTCTTGGACGGTCTCTTCCGTCTTAGCCTCTTCAGTGGGGGTGGGCTCTTCTTTATTCTGAGAGCCCATTTTCTTTTCAAGTTCAGAGTATGCCTTTGCTAGGTCTTCAACGCTCTTGAACTTTTCAGGGAGCCATTCTGGACGTTCTTCTTCACCAGCATCGCTAGCCTCATTAGTTTCTTCTGTCTGAGGTTCGTCGTACTTAGCTGCTTCCTC
>Ga0181343_1000092_pt1 | contig 40568 bp, 52 predicted proteins | sample Su13VDMLBSD_FD_130110 | JGI IMG/M metagenome (GOLD analysis project Ga0181343, IMG submission 130110) | Freshwater viral communities from Lake Michigan, USA - Su13.VD.MLB.S.D | ecosystem: Environmental > Aquatic > Freshwater > Lake | place: USA: Michigan | collected 2013-07-15
CCGGCCCCCCCTCGTTTTGGTTGCCCGTCCCTTTGGGGGGGGGGGGGGGATGTAGTGAGGAGGGTGTGCCGCCAGCACCACGGACGCACGGCCCGGCGGGACGGCCTCCCTCGCCCCTCGCCCTGCACACACGACGACACGGAGGGCCTGTGTCACGCGGCGCACGGCCCGCTCCGTGGTGCGGTCGACACACGTGGCCTACGTGCACGGCCTACCGCCCCCCTGCCAGCTGGGGGGACCTACCGGGGGGTCCGTGCGCTGGTGGCCTACGTGCGCGGCTCCTGCACGGTGCCGCCCTAGCAGCCGGACCGCCCGTGGCACGGCTGGCGCGTCGAGGCCTGTAACACGCCGTGATCGCCGTTAACCACGCTTGAAGCTTGACGCCCCCCGCCGCCCGTGGTAGGTTGGGCCATCGAACAGGAGAGACCCCGATGCAACCGCCCCCCGCCAAGCCCGACGCCGACGCCGACCCGCTCTTCGTCCTCCCCACCCTGCTGGAGCAGATCGGGGAGCTTCGGGACGCCCATCGCGACCTGACCGACCAGAACCGGGCGCTGCACCTGCCCGAGACGTGGACCGACCCGGCGGACTTCGCCGCGTTCCGCGCCACGCTCGAAGCCATCGACTACCACACAAGCCGGGCGGCTGACCGCATCCGGCATGACGAGGCCTTCGCGGACGCCCACGTGCGGCAAGCCCGCATGGCCCTCTGGCGCGCACAGGAGTTGGTGGCCGAACCGCTGACCCCGACCGAACAGGAGGAGGCGTGGCAGGAGGCCCTAGGCATCGCCGGGGATGAAAGCACCAAGGACCGCGCAACCGCCCTGCTCGACGAATGGGGCAAGACCGGGGCGCGGGACGCCATCGCCTACCTGCGCGAAGAAGACCCCGACGCCTGACCGTTAACCCGATCTTAACCCCCAAGGGCGCGGGATGCGCCAACAGGAGAGACGACCATGCAGACCCCCCGACTACCCGGCCTTTGGGCCGTGATGCGCGACCTAGCCGAACGGGCCATGTCCATCCGCACCGAACAGGCGACGGTTCCGCCGTCCCGCTACGACCTGACCCTACGGACGACGCGCCGAAGCGTGGTCGAGGCTCAACGCCTGTCCCGGCGGTTGCACGGGCAGGGCTGGGACGCCCGCCTACCCGGCTAGGGAGCCGCTTCCAGGGCCACGGGCGACCGTGCGTCCCCTCGTCCAGCGCGCCCCGGTGTGGCATAGGAAGCCCCGCCGGGGCCAGAGGCATGTGCTGGGTTCGGGACGCGGGGGCCGGGCGGCTGTTACAGGCTGTAACACAGCGTGAACGACGTTAACCACGTTTAGGGCTTGCGGCCCCCCTGCAAGCGTGGTAGTTTCGGGTTACGGCACCTGACGCCGTGAACGGGCCGAGGCCCACAGGAGACACGCCATGACCATCCACGCTAACACCGTCAAGTCCGCCGCCGCCAAGGGCATCGCCCTCACGGAAACGGACACCGCCTACGTCGCCCAACTGGCCGATGGGCGGACCTTCGTCCAGTCGATGGACGACGCCGAGGCCCCGGCCTTCGCCAAGGCCGTCATCGCCGCTCTGGCCTACGAGGCCGACGGGTTCGAGGGCATCCTGCCCACCGAGGCCGTTCGCATCGAACAGCTGCGCGACGGGGACGAACCGTCCGACTTCGTGGCCCGGCTGCTGGTCAACGGGAAGCCCGTCGGCGCGACCGGCGAGTTGGCCCGCGACCCCATCCTCTCGGACCTGATCGCCACGCTCGACGACGAACCCGAGACGCTGGAACAGGTCGCCGGGCTGCGGTCCGACAGCGACGAAGACGAGGAGGTCGAAACGACCGGCTCCGTCGTCCCCGACGTCTTCAAGAAGCGCTACGCCGAAGCGGGCCACCCCGGCCATTGCGGCGACTGGCTCGCCGTGCAGCTGAACAGCCTGTGTCAGGTGTCGGACGGCAAGAAGGTGGTCACCGACCTCGACCGGCTGGAGGCCATCGCGAACGCCAACGACGTCGCCCCGGACCGGGTTGACCGTCTCGGCACCGCAACGAACGGCTGGCAGGGCCGTTACCGGATGACCGTCCGGAACATGCTGGCCAAGCGCGTGGCCGACAAGGGCCACCTGTTCGTGCCGGAAGGCTGCGGCGTCAAGGCCGACGAAGAGCGCCAAGCCCCGCTCGACTGGTGCGAGAAGAACCGCACCCGCGTCAAGGCCAAGGCCCCCGCCAAGGCGGCTGTCGCCAAGGACGAAGGGGCGGGCAAGGCCAGCGCCGCCACCGTCGCCAAGGGCAAGGCCCCGGCTGCTCCCAAGGCCGACAAGGCCCCCGCCAAGCCCCGCGCCACCAAGGCGGCGAAGAGCGGCGTCACCCCGGCTTGACCACGGGCAGGAGGCCCGCTCCCTCGATACGGGGGGCGGGCCTTCGCTTGTTCCAGGGCTAGCTTGACGCCTCGTGCGGCCCGTGCTTAACTGGCTCCGTGGCACACAGGCCACCAGAAGGACCACGACAGGACAGACTTTCGCCTCCTGCTGCTGACGAACCCGGACGGGAGCATCGCCAGCGCCACCCTGCTCAAACACGACGAGCCGGAACACGACGCCACCACCGGCATGGACGCCCACACGTTCGGGCGCTATCTGGTCGAACGCTTCACCTCCGACGCCCCGTGTGTCGAGGTTCACCCGCTGGTCGCGCAAGACGACGCGCTGCACGGCGAAGCCGAGGGGAGGGCCTGATGGCCAAGGCCGAGGGGGCAGCCCCCAAGCCCGTGATCACCCTGCCCCAGCTGGCAGCCAAGCTTGGCCTTGACCGGTCGACGCTGGTTCGGCTGGAGCAGCGGGGCAAGATCACCAAGGCCCCGTTCATCAACCGGCCTTACGTGTGCCGGGTTTACGACGCGGACCTTGAGAAGAAGGTCACCGCCGAGGTCCAGGCCTATTTCCGCGAGCGCGCGGGGGGCAGGGACCAAATCGACGCGGGTTCCGTGCAGCTGGTGGACAAGCCGTGACCGCCCGGCGCTCGATAGACGCGTTCGGCCCGCTGGAGACACAGGCCTTTTGGGCCATGATGCGCTTTCAGGCGGGAGCCGTCGCCCACCTCAACCGGGACGACATGCCCGAGGACATGCGGGAAGCCCGCGACGGGACCTACCGCCTCTCCTTCATCTGCCCGGCCTGTGACGCCGAACACCGGGTGGAAGGCGACTTCGTTAACATGGCCATGGCCTCGCAGGTCCTCCTGCTTCAAGGCACCAAGTCGGTGGCCATCGAACCGCTGGCCTACGCCCTCGCCATGGACGCCGAAGAGGCCAACCACATGGTGGAAACCCAGAAGCCCGAGGACGGGGCCGTCATCAACCACGCTATCGACCGCATCTTCGCGGGAGGAGGGAAGAAGCCATGAGCATCCATGACACATTCCAGGAGAAAACCAGCCTCGCCAAGACCTACGCGGAGGATGGAGCGTTTCGGTCCGCCGCCCGTGTTCTGAACCAGTTGGCCGGGGACCTGATCAAACACGCCGACTGGTGCGACGGGCTGTTGGAAGACGCCATCAACACCGGCACGGGGGCCGCGATGCTGGCGCCCGAGGGCGGGAAGCGGGTCCAGCTGGCCGACTGCCCCAACAGCGTGACCGGCGGGCAGGAGTTCCCCGACGAACCGCACATCCACGGGGGGCCGTAAGATGGGGTTCGCTGGCAATCGACCCATGATACTGGCTGCAGCCGCCGGGCTTGCCCTGTGCGCCGCCGGTTCGCCCGCCATGGCCTCCCCGGACCCGGTGCAAGAGGACTGGCTGCCCGGCTCTTCGGGGTCCAAGGTCGTCCACCGCCGGGGCCGGTTCAAGAAGAACGCCCGCAAGCAACGTAAGGGGAAGAAGTGATGTGGCGCGCGATCGGCTTTCACCTGTGGGGCGGCAAGGACAAGGACGGCTACCGCAAGAACCCCGGCTGCAACCCGGCCCCCGGCCAGCCTGTCTCCGTCGTTCGGCGGGATGGGCTGGTGGTCTTCCGCTGGTCGAACACGATCGACTGGAAGCGCCGGGGGCAGCCGTCCGATATCGCCAAGTGGCGGTTCATGGAGGACTGCTGATGGCGTTCCTCCTCATGTGGGCTTTCGGGTCGGCCGTCTATTTCATCGGATATTGGCGCGGCAAACGCTCCGTGCTACAATAGGGGATAGAGGAGACACCCCCATGGACATGAAGCAATACTACACCGGCATCTTCTACGACGGCAACGGTTACACCGTCGCGACTGTCACCTTCGAGGACGCCACGCAGTTTGGCCCGCTCGGAAGCGTGGGTCGGATGACCGCCGCCCTGAACGAGCAGGGGTTGGAATGGGACGTGATCGCGCTGGTCGCGGTTGCCCCGGAGAGCGGGGGCCTCGTCGCCTTTGGCGAAGCCATCGCGGACGACAAGCTGTTCGAGCCGTGGGACCCCGAGGGGCAGCCGGTCGAACACCCGATGGCGGATATCTTCTTCCGCGCGGACGGGTCGGCCATCGTCCAAACCAAGCCGCCGGTCGAGTAGATGCCGTTCCTTACGCGCGAGGAGGGAGACAAAGCCCGTGCAGCAGGGTTACAGGTGGTCGCTCTGCCCTCCTCGCCCCCGGACGGGCTTGTCCACTACGCCAGCACGAAGCGGCACTTCATGTGCGACCCGCCATCCAGTCACAACAAGACCGGTTCCCCGGATTGGTCGCGCGTCACCTGCCCCGAATGCTTGGGCATGGGGCGGCGGACCGTCCGCATCGACAAGGCCGGGAACAAGATCGAGGTGATCAAGGACCTCACCAAGCCCCGCAATCAGGAGGAAGCCGATGCGCCTACCAACGTGGATACCTAAGATATCCCGGCCCTGGAACCCGGCCTACGGCCCCGTGTGGGACAAAATGTCCGACAACGAAAAGCGTTGGTCGTGGCTGTTCGACGCTTTCGTGGTGGTCGTCGCCCTGTCCGTGTTGGCTTGGGCCAATGGCCACTCTTAGCCTTGAGCGTGTCGGTGAGGACGACCATTGCGGCTGCAGGGTCGAGGAATACCTGATCAACGGCATTGACCTTCACGTCCATTATGAAGATGGCCGGGCTGACGCCTACCTAGATTGGGGCGACGAGGGCCAGTTGGAAATGCCCAGCCGCATGGCGGTCCGTGTCCCGGCCCCCAGCTTGTATCAGCAGCGGCTGGCCGTTCTTCGGTGGGCGAAGGAAATGACACAGTGACTTACGTTCTGATCGCGCTGGCCGTGATCTTCGTTGCGAAGGTGACCCGCAGGAAGGGTCCCCCTTCGATCTAAACTGCGACCCCTTGACCGGCACCGTAGTGGGCTGGTAGTATGGTGGCTCGCGTCGGTGGAGTTGACATGGCCAAGAAACCCGTAATGCAGGTGGTGCGCTTCATCCACCTTGGCGTCTTGCACGAGGGCCAGCTTCGCACGGCATGCGCGCCCCGCAAGCAGATGCAGATGACCGGCGATATCAACAAGGTCACGTGTCACGTCTGCAACGCAGAGTTGGCCAAGTTCTTCGCGTTCATGGAGGACAAGAAGGCCAAGGGTCAGCTGCCGAAATGACCAAGACGCGCAGGGAAATCGACCACCGGGCCGTCACGCTCAAGTTCCTGAAATCGACGGGGCTTATCCCGGTCAAGATCAGGCCGGGGCAGAAGGACGCGTTCCCCGAGTGGGACCCGCGCCGGGCCGGGCAAGAGGACCACACCGGCACCCTTGCGCTGCTGGAGAACGAACCCTCCCTGAACATCGCCGCCCTGATGACGGGCCGGTATGTCGACATTGACATTGACTGCACCAGCATCCTCCTCAAGGACGCCCTGCACTACTTCCTCCCCCGGACCCCCTACGTGTTCGGGCGCAAGTCGAAGCCGAGGAGCCACCGCATCTACGCGCTGCACGAGGACTTCGACCGGGGGCCGTGGTCCGGCGTTCTCCGCTACATCAAGAACCTCAAGCCCGGCGTCATTGACGACGAAAGCTACAGCATCGAGGTCCGTGGCGGGAAGGCAGAGAACGGCCTCTACACAGTCTTGCCCGGCTCCCGCCGGTCGGACGTCAACGAGAACATAGAGTGGGACCACGAGATTGACCCCACCGTCGGAGGGGCTTATGTCAAGATCGAAGCGCTTATCAAGGCGGTCCGCCTTTCAATCGTTGTTGCGGCTATTGCCCCCCATTGGGTCGAAGGCGTCCGCAACGATATGTCCCTCGCCCTCGCCGGGACCCTTTGGCGTATTCGGACCAGCACCCTCGCAGCTTTCGGCCTTGAGCCTGACGACGAAGCGCCAGCGGGCTATTACGTCCTCACCGAAGACGACGCGAAGGCCATCGTTGGGCTGATCTGCGATCTGGCCGGGGACGCCCCCACCGACAAGCGCGACCGGCTCACGAACCTCAAGAACACGTGGCAGAAGCTGGACGGCGAGACGGGCGCGAAGGTGACCGGCGGGAAGGTCCTGGCCGAGTTGATCGGGGGCGACGTCGGCCCGAAGGTCGTCAAGTCCCTCTACCGTCTCCTGTCCGACAACGACGCCGCCGAGGCCATCGAGAAGATGGCGGAGCAGTTCGTAATGTGGTATGGGCCGGGTGTCATCCTCGACCTTGAGCAGGTTAAGGCGGGCCGGATTACGCCGTGGATGACGAAGGAACAGGCCACCAACTCGCTAGGCGGGAAGAAGCTGGCTATCGGGGACAAGAAAATCCCCATCGCTAACATGCTGTTCGGCTCCAGCATCATCAACCGGGTGATGGGCCTCACGTTCGACCCGTCGCAGGAAGAGTTGGTGGTCCAGACGCCCGAGGGGCTGATGGTCAACCAGTGGCGAGGGTGGGGGACGGTTCCCGCAGGGCAGCGGGTTACGAAGGAAGAAATCGAGCCGTTCTACGACTACGTGCTCAACATCGTGGCCGATGGCGTTCAGGAGCGGGCCGAATGGGTCTTCGCGTGGATGGCCGACATGTTGCAGCAGCCCCATAAGAAGCCGGGGACCGCGCTGGTGTTGGTCGGGGTGCAGGGGGCCGGTAAGACGTTCTTGGGGGAGCATATCCTTGGGAAGATCGTCGGCCCGAGCCACTACGGCCAAATCAACAGCATCGAGCAGCTGACGTCGAAGTTCAACACCGGCATCGACAACAAGGTCTTCCTCCAGTGCGACGAGGCCGTGCACTCGTATCAGAGGGACGTCGCGTCCCGGCTGAAAAGCATCATCAGCGACGGGACCCTCGTTATCGAGCCGAAGGGCATCAACAGCTACCGCAAGCCGAACCACCTGCACCTGCTGTTCACGTCGAACGACGAGACGACCGCCATCTTCATCGACCCCTCCCCCTACGAGCGCCGGTTCACGGTGCTGAAAGTCAGCGCAGCCAAGGCGCAAGACCTCGACTACTGGTCCTTCATGCACCTGTGGACCCCTACCGCGCTCCCGAAGATCATGCGCTGGCTGATGGACTACAAGTATGACCGGACGCTGGTTTCCAGGCCCATCCTGACCGAGGCCAAGCAGGACGTGCAGCGGGTCGGCGTGGATGCGGAAGTGTCGTGGATACTGTCCCGCATGGCGTCCGGGTTCGCTCTCGGCAAGCGCAGCCACCGCAACTGGTTCGACGCGTTCCACACGGAACACATCACCGAAGCGGACAAGAAGAACAACGTGCTGGTGCGGGACGTCTGGCCCGACCGCATCCAAATCTCCGTGCTGGAGGAGGACTTCAAGAACTACATTCGGGAGCATGGCCGCACGGTCTATTCCGGGTCGGTCCTCACCAACATGAAGCGCGTCTTCCCCAAGGACGGCATCAAGGCCGTGGCTCAAATGTCGGTCCGGGTGGTCGACCAGAAGTCCGGTCAAGCGGTGGTTGAACGGGTGCGGCTGCACTCCCTCCCCTCGATGCAGGATATCATGACCCACCTCTTCGCCAGATACGGCCCGGTGGTCAACAGCATGTTCGAAGACCTGAAACAGGGAACCCAGCAGGAGGACCTGCCAGAGTTGGCTGCACCCCCTCACGAAGAGGAGGAATTCTGATGGCCGTGGCCCCCTACTGGCGCGAACGCCTAGCCGCCCGCCGCCCCATCCGCAATGACGCCTATTGGGTGGAAGGGTTCGACTACAAGCTGCACGACGACCGCCCCGGCGACACTTGGCCCAAGCGGCTGGCGAAACAGGCGCTCTGGATGGACTATCTGGCGTGGTTCGAAGACGTCTATCTCCCGCCCTTCAAGGAAGCGCCCTACTACCAAGATTTCCCCGATCAGCTGCCGAAGCCCTGCACGGAGGTGGAGTTCTGGGCGGCTATCGCGCCGTTCCTCTACGTCGTGGGCCGGAATATCCAGACGCGGGGGTATTTCGTGTGGGGACAGCGCCAGCATCTTGGCCAGTGGGTCAAGTGCAAGGTGCACCGCAACTTCATCCGCATGGCGGACCACGAAGAGTGCCTGTCCACGTTCGCGATGCAAATGGGCGAGGGTGGGGCCGATGACGTCCGTAAGATTGCGCGGGCGACGGAACGCGCGCACCGGTCTATCGCGACCAACACCGCTAAGCTTCCGGCAAGCATGCGGAAAGCGGATTAGGGGTTGACACGCAATCTTGGGGGTGATAAGGTGCCGTTTTCGGGCATCCCGCCCTCCAACCCCGAGGATACACGACATGGCTGACGCCGCCAAGACCGCCGCCGCCGAAGGTGCGGCCAAGACCAAGGAAAACACCATCAAGGCCACCGGCTCCGCGCCCGTCGCCGACGCTTCCGGCGCCCCGGCGAATGCCGGCAAGTCGATCATCGACGCGAAATATCGCGATGGTCGCTACAAGGAAGGCGACTGGCTGGCCAAGTTCATCGCCGAACAGGCCACCAAGACCCGCGAGGTCGAGAAGAAGGTCCCGACCGGCGAGGACGGCGGCTTCAAGAGGGAGAAGTCGAACGTGCCGGACGGCATCGACGTCGACGCCCTGTTCAAGCTGGCCAAGGCCAACGGCCTCGACGTGGCCAAGTTCCAGGACCAGCGCAACAGCCACGGTTTCCCCGGCCGCTTCCGGATGACCGTGCGGAACATGCTCCAGGCCGCTGCGAAGCGCCGCCACGGCGTCCAGAACGTCGGCGGCACGTGGGTCGCCGCCCCGGCGGACTGGCTGTCCGAGAAGGGCGCGCCCGCCAAGCCGACCCACGAGCAGAACGGGACCAAAATCCCGGTGGCCAAGCCCGCCGCCGAAGCCGCCCCGGCGGCTGACGCCAAGGCCGACGCCAACACGGTCAAGGCGACCGGGGCCAAGCCCGCCGCCGCGCCGACGCCGAAGAAGTAACCCGCCACCGACCCGCTTCTTCGGAATGGGAACGGCCCCCCGGTTCGCTGGGGGGCCGTTTTCGTATGCAAGGGGCCAAGGGTGGACCCGGTGCCCGTCCGCTGGTATAGTGGTGTATCGGCAGACGGCGCTCCCTCGCCGGGTCCGATAGACCGGGGGTTGCACGACCGGTCCAAAAAGCCCGCTCGGGGTCAGGTCCCGCAGCGGGCTTTTTGTTGCCCGTTGACGCCGTAGTGGGGGCGTGGTATGGTGAGGGTGAGGCCAACCCGGCCCTTGTTGATAGGACGACCCTGAAAATGTCTGACACCGTGACCCCGGACCTCGTGTCCGCCCGGCTCAATGCCGGTTCCGCCGCCCTCCGCGAAATCAACGCGGGCATGGAAGAGGCGATCGCAATCCTCCGAAAATCCGGCGACCTGCCCGAAGTCTGCCGCGCCTACAAGGCGATGCAGGACGCCTACGACGCGCTCGACGTTCAGCGCAAGGCCCTCTACGAGAAGCTGGAGGGCATGTCGCGCGGCACCATCCCCGAAATGCTCACCGAAGAAGGCGTGTCCAACATCACGCTGGAATACGGTGACGGCCTGAAATACCGGTTCGGCAAGAACCAGCGCATGTCCTGCTCGATGCCCGACAAGGTGGGCGGCATGGACTGGCTTCGCACCAACGGCGGCGAAGGCCTGATACAGGAGACGGTCAACTCCTCGTCTCTGTCGGCGTTCGCCAAGGACTACGTGACCCAACACGGCAAGGACCTGCCCGACGACTACTTCCGGGTGTCCACGCTGATTTACACCAGCATCACCAAGGCGAAGTAACCTTGGCGTGGGCGTCACCTGCCCGCTTAGTGGTGAGTTAGCCGGGGCCACCGGCACTTTAATGGAACCCTGAAACCAAGGTAAGAGACAATGGCTCGCGCACCCGCAAAAGCTGACCAATCCACGGACCTCGCCAACGTCGGCGCGTCCGCCGTCCCCGCGTTCCTGCAGAACACGGACAAGGGCACCAAGCTGCAGGGGATGGAATCCACCGACTTCATCGTCCCCCGCATCAAACTGCTGCAGGGGCTGTCCGAGGAGGTCGAGGCCTTCGAGGAGGCCAACGCCGGGGACTTCTGGCTCAACGTGCTGGATATCAACCTCGGCAAGTCCATTCGCTTCGTGCCGCTGTCCAACCGGAAGCGGTATCTGCTGCTCCCCCCCATCGGGGACCCGCGCGGCGTTCTGGCTCGGGCCGACGACGGCAAGACCTGGAACACGCTGGGCGAATGGGATATCAAGCTGAAGAATATCCGCAACCCGGTGAAATGGGCGATCGAAGACCTCGACGTCCGCAAGTCGGGTCTGGCGGAGTTCGGCAGTTCCAACCCGGACGACCCGGACAGCAACCCGGCGGCGACGCTGTTCTACGAATATCTGGTCTACCTGCCGGACGTTCCCGAACTGCCTTCTCCGGTTCTGCTGTCGCTGGCCCGGTCGCAGTCGAAGAAGGCGCGTGACCTGAACGGCAAGATAGAGTTCGCCGGGGTCCCGATGCAGGGCCTGATCTTCAAGGCGGGCATCGTGACCGAAACCGGGGCCGAGGGGGACTACAACAACTACCAGTTCTCCCGCGACGGCTTCACCGACGAGGCCACCTTCCTGAAGTGCGTCGAATTCGCCGAGCGCTTCAAGGACTACCAAGCCGCCGATGAAGCGGGGCTTGCCGCCGACGCCGCCGGGCCTTCGGGCGCGCCGGTCGACACGGGCGGGGAGTTCTAACCACCTCCCCCGGCTGACGGGAGGGGCGACGGACGGCATAGCTAGGCGCGCGGGGCCACTGGCCCGGCCAGCCCGGCGCAGCCGCTCCCGACCCCCTCCCGGCGGCTCCCTCGGGCCACGCGGCCCGCCACCCCCTAGCGCTAGGACCCGCGCCATGGCGAAAGTTACCGGCAAGATGATGAACGAGGCGATGCTGGCCGTCTCGAAGTCGATGCAGCCCGAACGGGCCGAGAGCATCCAGCGTCAATACGACAGCATGTCACCGGAAGAGCGGATGCAGATGAACGCCATGAGCGACCTGCTCGCCACCGAGTTGAACAAGCGGCTGGCTTCCTGATGGAGCCGCCCCCCTTCGCCGTGGTGCTAACCCCCGTTGGGTGGAACGCCATGCGCCAGCTGCTCGAAGATGCGGAGCGCTGGGACGACATTGACGACATGCAGGGGCGTCTTGTCGTCGGTGACACGGTTTACGTCCACACCCCCGCCAACGCAATGCCGGAGTTCGAAGTCGATGCTGACGCTGGGTGAAAAGGCCGAAATGGCTCTGCGGGTCGTCCGCGAAGAGCCGAAGATCGCCTTCGACGTCGAGACGTCGGGCCTCGATTGGCGCGTCCACAACCCGGTGGGCTACGTCATTACCGCTTCGGCGGAGCAAAACTTCTACATCCCCATTCGGCACGGCGGCGGCGCTAACCTTATGGACCCACGGTGCCGCCCCCTCGTTACCGCGACGGACCCGATTATCGTCCACGAATGGGAGGAGGCGCTGGCCGACGCCTTCGAAGAGCGCATCCGGCGCGGCTTCCTGACCATCGGGCACCACCTCAAGTTCGACATGCACATGTCGGCCAACGCCAACATTCTGCTGGGCCGCAACTGCGGGGACACGCAGCACAACGCGGCCATGCTGAACGAATACGCCCGCTCCTTTTCACTGGCGAACGTGGCCAAGTCGGAAGGGGTGACCCCCAAGCTGGGGGAGGCGCTTTACGAGCGCATCAAGGAATACACCGGCTGCGCCGAGAGCGGCCCCAAGACGATGGAACACTACTGGCAGCTTCCCGGCGATGACGAGGAAGCGGTGGCCTACTCCTGTGGGGATGGCATCACGACCCTGGAAGTCTGGGACAGCCAGATGAAGGCCATTGCCGAGGAGGGCATGGGGCCAATCCAGCACATCGAAAGCCAGCTGATCTGGACCGTCTTCCGCATGGAGCGCCGGGGCATCAAGGTCGACGAGAAGTATATCGACGCGCTGGTCAAGGCCATCCACGAAGAGCAGACCGCCGCCAAGCTGGTCCTGCCAGAGGGGTTCAACCCCCGCAGCGGCCCGCAGACCCGCGCGCTGTTCGAACAGGCCGGGATTACCAACTGGCCGACGACCGCCATCGGCAACCCGTCGTTCACGGAGGGGTTCCTCAAGAAGTCCACGCTCGGCAAGTCCATCATCGCCATCCGCCAGCTGGAGAACCTTGAAAACACGTTCGTCGGCCCGCTGGTCGAGCGCCATATCTTCGAGGGCCGGGTCCACGCGACCCTGAACCAGCTTAAGGCGGACGACACCGGCACGGTATCCGGGCGCTTCTCCTGCAGCGACCCGAACCTGCAAGCCATCCACAAGCGGAACAAGGTCCTCGGTCGCCGGTTCCGGAAAATCTTCGTCGCGGACCCCGGCATGGAGTTCAACGAGGCCGACTACAGCCAGTGCGAACCCCGCCTGTTTGCCCACTACAGCAAGGAGCCGTCGCTGCTGGAAGGGTATAACATGACCCCCTTCCGCGACATGCACGCTGTTGTGGCGGAAATGATGCAGGTCGACCGGGACGTCACCGCCAAGCGGATGAACATGGGCATCCTGACCGGGATGCAGGTTAACACCTTCGCCGGGCACATGGGGTGGACCGTTGAGGAGGCAGCCGCGAAGCACCGGGAGTGGTTCGAAGTCTTCCCCGGCATCAAGCAGTTTCAAGATAAGGCCAAGCGCGCGTTCAGGGATAGGGGCTACGTGGTCACCATCCTCGGGCGCAAGTGCCACCTTGACAACCCCCGCTTCGCCTACCGGGGGACCAGCCGCATCATTCAAGGCGGTAACGGCGACATTTTGAAGGAGCGTATGCTGCGATGCGACGAGTATCTGGAAAGCGAAGGCGATATCACCCACCTGCTGATGACGGTTCACGACAGTTTGAACTGGCAGTCGCCGAAAGGGGCCGAGGGGGAGAAGCAGTCCCGCGAAATGGTCAAGATTGCGACCGACGTTCAAGGCGAGCCGTTCAACCTGCGGGTCCCGTTCGTCATGGACGTGGGCAAGGGCAAGGATTGGGCCGAAGCCACATACGGACCGGAGTGACCGCCTTGGATATCTGCCTGATCGTCTTCGGCATCGCCGTTCTTTCCACATCGGAGGGCCGCGCGCTCTTCTGCGGAGGCTGACATGGGACGATATGAGCCAGACGTCCAGTTCGAAGGCAGGAGCCTTGGGGCGCAGGGCGCGAGCCTCTATTTCCAGGGTGACTTCTGGGACAAGCCCGAGAACGTGCCCCTGTCACAGTGCGAGTTCGAACCGGACCCGCTATCCGAAGAGCCGGGGCGCGGGACGCTGACAGTCCGGGGATGGCTGGTCCGAAAGAACGGGTGGTCATGAGTGCGCAAGTCGCGACCCGGCGAGGCTGTCTGCAGATGCGCGGCCTACCGCTTCCCGCACCGGTTCAGCGGCGGGGCTTGCACCGGGCACCATCTGGTGGAAGAGCAATGGGAGCGAAGCTACGGAGGCGGCGAGTGCCGGGAGTGCCACAATCTGGACGACGAATGCGGGGTGGCAGCCTGTCAGGTCGTGAACGGTGCGGAACGCACGGAGCATTGCCCGATATGGGCGGAGTATGTTAGAGTTAACGAGATTAGACTGGTAGGACCACGATGGACAAGATAGCCGTATGCGAAATCAGGACCCGCGATCGCCGCGCCTCGTTTGCGACGGCCAACCCGCAGCGCGCCCACACGGAAGGTCGCCGGGTGGCAGATGCGCTGGGGTTCCCGAGCCGGTGGGGGCATAGCCTCTTCGTCACCTGCTTCGAGTTCGTCAAGGTCGAATGCCCTGTCACCCGTCAAGATTACATGACCCCGAAGAGGATAAGACGTTATGGCGCAAGCTGAATTAGCGGTCCAGACGAACATCATCAAGTCGGTCCGCCGCGACGGCGGCTATGGCCGGAAGATGAGCAACCGGTTCGCCATCGGCGTTCCCGACCTGCTGATCGCTCTTCCCCAATTCGCGCCCTGCGTGATTGAGGTGAAGGACTTCGGCAAGGTGGCCGACACGTTCGACCGCCAGATCGAAACCACCGACAAGCAGCGCGACGAAATGAAGCTGTTCAGCCAGCCCTACGAAGACGGGGGCCTCGGGAGGACCGCATTCGTGGCCGTCCGGGTCATCCACCGGGGGGAGGACCGCTTGGTGGTGCTTCCTCGGCTCGCGGAGCGCCTGTCGAGCGCATACGAGGACGACCCACAGGCGTGGAGGAAGCGTCAGGTGGGCCTCTACTACGAACTCTCGCCCATGCTGCGGCGCTGGAAAGCCGCAACGTGCCGCCTCCCACACCACCTCTAAGGAACCCCATGTGCATGACCGACATTAACCCCGGCGCGATGACCGCCCAACAAGTCATCGAGAGCCGCGAAGAGAGCCACGGCGACTATCGGGTGCAAGCTGCCCTGTCGCAAGCGCAGAAGGACCTGCTGCGGGCAAGCCCCGGCTGGGAGCGCCTCGCCCCGGACCAGCGCGAAACCCTGGACATGATCTGCGTCAAAATGTCGCGGGTTCTGAACGGCGACCCGAACACCGCTGACCACTGGCTCGACATGGCCGGATATGCTACACTGGTCCACAATCACCTGACGAAAGGAACACCCCTCTAGATGCGCACGATCAACGAAGCCCTTGCGGGCTGGTTCGAACAGCCGGGGGCATACGTCCTCGTCGACGGACAATTCGGCTCCACCGGGAAGGGCCTGATGGCCGGGGTCCTTGCCCAATACGGCGCGGGGGCCATCACCCATTGCACGACCAACGCCGGACCGAACAGCGGCCACACGGCCTACCTGGAACCCGGCTGGAGCGTCCCGAACCCGGCTGCGGCTACGGAAAACGAGGCTCTCCCTCGGGAACGGAAGATCGTCACCCAGCAGGTTCCGGTGGCGTCGGCCTTCCTGTCGCTGATGGGCTACCCGAACGTGACCTACATCAACGCCGGGGCGATGGTCGAGGAGGAAATCCTCCGTCGTGAGGTCGAGGAGTGGCTCGACTACCGTTCCGTTTTCGTGCACCCCAACGCGGCCATGATTTCGCCGGATGACGTCGTGACCGACAAGCTGGTCGTCTCGGCCATCGCCGGGACCGGCAAGGGCACGGGACCCGCGCTGGCCCGCAAGGTGATGCGCGACCCGCACGTTACGGCGGAGAGCGTCTATCAACCGATGCTCCCGGCGACGACCCACGGCTTCCAGCGGACGTGGGACCGGTTCTGGGATTGGGACCGGGACGTGGTGTTCGTGGAAACCGCGCAGGGCTACTCGCTCGGCCTGAACAGCAGCCGGTTCTACCCCCACGTCACCAGCCGCGAATGCACGGTCATGCAAGCGCTGGCCGACGCCCGCATCCCGGCGCAGATGCTCCGCAAGGTCATCAGCTGCTTCCGCACCTTCCCCATCCGGGTCGGCAACACCGAGAACAGCAGCGGGGACTGCTACAACGACCAGCACGAAATCTCGTTTGCGGATATCGGCCAGCCCGACGAGATTACGACCGTCACGAAGCGGGTCCGCCGCCTCTTCACGTGGTCGCGGCTGCAGTTCCGGGAGAGCATCGCGGCCAACCGGCCCGACGTCATCTTCATCAACTTCATGAACTACCTGCCCGAGAGCGAACGGGCGGACTTCATGCAGGACGTGGTGTTCGACTACGAGCGGGTCATGGGCAAGCTGCCCGACGCCATCCTTGCCGGGTATGGCCCCCGGTCGTCCGACGTTGCGGTGTGGCCCCGGTGAGCGAGGGCCTCAAGACCGGGGGGCGTCCGCTAGCCATCTTCATCCCTGATGAACTGGAAGCCCTCCGGCCTGACCTGCAGCGGTATTGGGACGCCATGGTCTACAAGCTGCGGCGGAACAAGCACAAGGGCCGGTGGGCCGACCTTGACCTAGCCGACACCATGGCCAAGCTGGACGGCGAAATCGTCGAAATGCGGGATGCGGTCGGGGAGGGGTCGTCCATGGAAATCCTGATGGAGGCGGCAGACGTTGGCAACTTTGCCATGATCGCCGCGAATGTCGCACTGGAGGCGAAAGAGTAGCATGTTCAATCACTATCTGCGCGGCCTCGCCACCGTTCCCCGGTGGAACGTCGTCCCCGTCATCCGCCGCCAGTATGTTGCCGAGCATACCTTCTTCGTCTGCCAGTATGTCAGCGAACTGCTGGACCATCCCTTCTACAAGAACGCGCATCCCGACTGGAAACTGGCTGCGCTGCGCTACGCCCTCGTTCACGACGCGGAAGAAGCCCGCATGTCCGATATCCCCGGACCGGTGAAGCGCATGATCAAGGACCCGGCGAAGCTGGAAGAGGTCGAGGGGCGGGTGCTGGCGTCCATGGGGTTGAATGCCTACAGCGACGCCAAGATCAAGCAGCTGGTCAAGGCAGCCGACACCATCGATGAATACTTCTATCTGTGCAGCGAAGCGCAGCTGGGGTCGAAGATCGTGAAGGTCCTGATCAAACAGGTCGAAGAGCGGATGACCGAAGCCCTGACGCGCGCCGGGGTCGGGGACGTCTTGTCGAAGGTGCTGGCGCAAGCCCACAAACTTGACGACGGCCTCTACACGTTGTCTAATGACGACGACCTCAAGAGGGCCTGATGGACGACGACATTCCTGAATACATGAAGGGACGCGGCACGAAGCTGGCCGGGTTCGACAAGGTGGACACGGGCGCGGTCAAGCCGTGGCACGTCGAAAAGCCTACCCTGTCGGTGCATAGCCTTCCAGTCGTCGTGCGGCCCCCTATGGGCCGACCGCGCGGGGCGCGCGAGCCTGACTGGCTTCTACGCGGGGACCCCCGAGAGGTCCAGCTTGAGGCCCTGCGGCGCTCCGTCATGGGTTACGCGCTTCGGGACCACAAGGACGACGAAGAGCGATACGTCGAAATCCGCAACGGCCCGGCGCGGGGATGGGGCCACTTCATGGAAATGCGGCTGGGCAAGACCCCGACCGCCCTGAACGAGTTTCTGCTGCTCCGCCGGGACTACGGCCTAAAACGCATGATCATGCTGGCCCCCAACGCGTTCAAGCGGACGTGGATATCGGAGGCCGACGCCTTCGGGTTCGACATACCGGACATGATGGCGTTCGACAGCGGCAAGATCAAGGCCCTGCGTCACTTGATCGCGCGAACCAAGGGCCAATACTTCCTAGCGCTCAACTACGAGGCCCTCCGGTCGGAGGAGGTGTTGAAGCTTCTGGAGGAACAGTGCGACAGCGAAACCTACATCGGGGCCGACGAAAGCATCACCATCAAGGGCCACGGCACGGGGCTAACTGACGCCGCGCTCAAGCTGGCGAAGCGCTGCCGGGCGCGCCGCCCGATGACCGGCAAGCCCATCACCCAAGGCCCCCACGACGCTTACACCCAGCTGCGGTTCGCGGGGCACCTCGACGGCGAACTCTACATCAACTTCAAGTCGACCTACTGCCAGATGGGCGGGTTCCAGGGTAAGACCATCGTGGGGGTGAAGCGCCCCGAGAAGCTGTCGGAAATCATCCACTCCGCCGCCTTCGTCGCGCGCAAAACTCAATGGATGACAACCCCCGGCAAGGACTACGGGGAACGGTTCCTCCAACTGCTGCCCGAACAACAGGCGCTCTACGACAAGATGGAGAAGGACTTCATCATCGAGGTCCAAGACGGCACCATCGTCAGCGCCGACCAAATCGTGACCAAGCTGATCAAGCTGCAGCAGATCACGTCGGGCTTCGTCTACGATGAACTGCGTAACGTGCACTGGATTGTGCCGACCGCGAAGAACCCACTGGTGCTGGCCATCAAGAAGATGATGGAGGAGGAGTTGGAGGGCAAGCTGCTGCTGGTTTGCCACTACCAGCCGACCATGGACCTGTTCCAGAAGGTGATGGAAGAGGCCGGGTATCAGCCCGCCGTCATCCGGGGGCAGGAATGGCACCGCAAGCAGAAGGTGACGGTTGAGCAGGAGAAGGACCGGTTCAACAACGACCCCGGCTGCCGCGTGTTGATCGGGCAGGAGATATCCTTGCGTTACGGGCATACCCTTATGGGCACCCCCTCGGACCCCTGCTACACGACCATCTTCGCGGAGAACAACTACTCCCTGAACGACCGGTCACAGTGCGAAGAGCGGAACCAAGGCTCTGGCCAGCAATACCCGATCGGCATCCTGGACTTCTTCGCGTCCCCACAGGCGCAGAAGATTGTCCGCGCCATCCAGGCGAAGGAGGACGTCAGCGCCCTTATTATGGGGTATGCTAGGTCCGAGGGGGTGCTGCCTACCGGACCCGTAGAGGACGACCGCCACTAGGGGGCCGCTCGGAGGGGGTCGGGACGGGCGCTGCGGGGGGCCGGGCTATACCAGCAGCCCCCCACCTGCCTAGGGGCGCTCCGTGGCCCGCTCCGGGGCCTCACCGGCCCATAGCGCGGATTGGGTCCGATACCAATCCTGCCAGCCGATTACTTGTTCCCGCCAGACGTGGCAGGTTCCGTAGTTGTCGACGACCCCACCGATTGCGGTAGAGGGAGCAACGTCGCTGGGGGAACCATCAGATTGCCCGGCGCGGAGGGGAACTGGCGGGGTGCCAGTGGCTGCGGCGTCGTGCAAGCGCACAAAGCCAACAGGCAGATTGCCATAGCTGGCGTCAGTTTCAGGCGTGACATAGACCGGAACCTCCCGGATAAGCGTCCGGGTGCGCCATTGCACCCGGTCCACGGCGACCGCGACCGCTTCCCCGGTCGCTTGGGTGGCGTCGTCGGACGCTTGCTCGCGCCTGATCTGCCGGTTGGCTTCCTTGACCTGCTCGGCCAGCCGGTCGCGTTCCTTGGCCTTCCACCACGTATTCGTGGCGTAGGACCCGGCGGAAGCGCCGACGGCCAGACAGATCACGGCGTTGGCGACGTGCATTCGCCATCCGACGAACCACCTCATGCCAGTTTCTCCTGCATCCGCTGGTAGAAGGTCCACCCGAGCAGGGCGGCACCGGCCAGCATCATCAGGACGAAGATCACCAGCGCCGCGCGCCCGATGAAGGTTTCGCCGATATGGGGCTGAACCTGCTGCGCCGCCGAAATCACGGTTTGTCCGGTAACTCCGGTGGCACCCACAATAGCCCCAATGCCCGGCTTGGTTTTGGTGACAGCCACGGAACCTTCCGTGCCCTTGCCGCTTTCCTCGCCTTCCTTCGCTCCAATTGCGCTCGGAAGCGCGCTCTTCGGGATGGGGAACTGGAGGTCTTGGGTGGCCATTTGGACGGCATAGTCGATCACTCCATGGTCGCTGGCTTGCGTCCCATCGAAGTCTCCGATGACCCGGCGCTTCCAGCCGCCGCCGAACGTCCCCCACGTCCGAAGAGAACGCAGGAACCGCATCCTGCGATTGCAGTAGTCGGTGATCAGCTTCACCTCGTCGGCGTCCGCCGCCTTGCGGACCGCCTCGATGGTTTCCTGACCGACTTGTCCGTCGACGCCCACGCCCAACAGGCGCTGCAGGTCCTTGACCGCGCGGTTGGGGCCGCTGTTCACGCCGTAGTCGAACACCGCGTAGTCCACCCCGGCGGGCAGGTCGTCGGCGTTCACCATGTCCCAATACTGGCGGCGGTAGATATCGCGGATTTCGGCCCGCGTGATTTCCCTTACGGAGCGCGGCTCCACCCCTCGGTTGCGGCGATAGGAATCGTAGACCGCTTGGGTCACGCCCTTGTTCGTCGCCCCGCCGGGGTCCTTCGGGTGATTGACATAGCCGCCTTCGTGCGCGAGGACGAGGGGGAGGCAGCCCGCAAAGCGGTCCGTAGGGTTGGTCATGACGCGGTTCCTTTCAGCGCGATTTCCAGCTTATCAGCGATAAGCCACCAGATGACGGCCACCATGAAGGTCATGGCAGTCACGAAGCCCCCGCCCCACGCAATCCACGTCTTGTATTTGGAGAGCAGGGAGGTCTGGCTTTCTTCGACCCGGCGCATCCGGCCCAACAGCCCGACGCCCTTGAAGCCGCCGTCGCCGTCCTCCTCTTCGGAGCCAACCAACAGCAGGATGGCGTCCATCTTGCCTTCGACCCTCTGCAGGGTCATTTGGTTCAGACCTTGGTTCTTGATTACGCCTTGAATATCCTTCTCAAGCGAATCCATACGCGCCACCACACTAGGAGAAATAGGCCGCGCCCTACTGTGGCGAGGCTTCTTAGGTGAGGCTACCATGTCAGGGCTTCCCATGTCAATGCCCCCACGCTTCCCAATAGAACCCGTCAATCTCCTCGTCGGCGGGTCCCGAAACATAGACCGTCAGGTCGGTCAGGTCGAACGCGTTGACGGCGACGGACATATCCGCCGTGATTGCCGGGGTGCCGTCCATCCAAGCCGTGGCCCCGGCCCCGAGGCAAGCCGTGGGGAACGGGATGGGGAACGTGACCTCCTGCGTGGTGTCCCCCAGCTTCACGCCGGTATACTTGCCCCACTGGCGGATATAGCCGTTCGGCAGCTGGAAGTAGCCGTTCACGGACAGGTCGGTCGCCGGGGTCGGGTTGGGGTCCAGCACCCATTCGTTGGCGACAACCTGCGTCACGCGCCCCTTGTAGTAGGGGGGCAGTTCCTTATCTTCGTCGACGCTGCTGTCGGCCCCGCGCAGTTCCACGTCATCATCGCGGACAAGGAAGACCTCGCCGGTGTTGGAGTTGTGGACGTCGAACCAGTGGCCGACCGGGAAAATGTCCTTGGTGATCGTCCACGTCGGGGTGGAGTTGTCGTCCTTGACGAGCAGCCGCCCGCTGTCCAAGAAGTCGATGGAGTAGGCGGCATTCTTGATCGTGACCGGCGTTCCCCGGAACCCGATATCGTCGATGTTCAGTTCGGTCGGGACGAAGTTCAACCGGGCGTTGGCAGTGAAGACCGCGTTGGCCGGGTCGACCGGGGTATAGCCCAGCTTTTCCTCGATTGCGCCGTCGGCGATGTTCGCGGCGAACACGGTGAACAGTTCGTTCACGGGGTCGATATCGAGGAGGGGGAGGCCCAAGTCCCCGTCGGCTGCAACCACCTTCATCCGCAGCACTTCCGTGCCGTCGAAGTAGATGGCCGGGAAGATGCCCGCGTCGTCCGCAACCAGCGGGACGGTGTGTTCGTCCGTCAGGTCGCTGTCCGCGAACACCGCAACCGGGTCGGTCGTGCCGGTGAGGTAGAAATAGGCCTCCGCGAACGCCATGGCCAAGCCGTTGGCATCCGACAGTTGCATATAGGGTTGGAAAAGGAGGCTCATGGCTGGGGTCCGTAAACGGGGGCCGGTGCGGCTCCCCCCTGTTGCTCAAGCATCATCTGCTGGATGCGCTCGCGGCGTTCCGAGAGCATCGTGGCTTCATTGGCGGCGGCGTCCATCTCGTTGTTCTGCACCGCCCCGCCAACAGCGGTGGCTATGCCGAGGCCGGGCGCGATGTTGTCCAGCTGGCGGCGGATGGCTCCGGCGAATTCCGGGCGGTTCATCAGCGCCCCGGTGAACAGGCGGTTGCCGGTCCGGGTGTAGATCAACGCGCCGCCGGTCAACGCGCCAGCGGCCCACGGGTTGACGGCAATGATGGGCAGCTTCGAGGACAGGGCGGCGGCGATGCCGACCCCGACCATGCCCCGGCTCGTCGTTCCGCTGTCGTTGACTTGGCGGCGCATCAACTCCGAGGCGTCCTCCGACAGGTCCTGGAACAGCGCGTCCCCACGGGCGGAAGCGCGGCGGCGCATGGAGCCGTCCGCTGCTGCGGCGGCGGCGTCCAGCTGCGCCGGGGAAAAGCGCCCGCGAGCGCCCGGCTGCGCCCGGTTGGCCGCGTCCTCCAGAACCGTCAGTTGACGGTAGGCGTCGTTGATGCCTTGAAGCCGTTCAGCGTGTGCCGGGTTACGGCGAACGAGCATATCGCGCAGTTCAGCCTGCAATTCACGCACGGCAGAAGCGTAGCGCCGATCATGGGGGCTTGCAGAAGCGGTAAAGTCCCTGATTTCCCGGCTAAGAATGCTTTCAAGTTCCTTGAAGCTGTCTCCAGTAATCCGGCCATTCGCGGGTCCCACGGCTGCGTTGAAACGGGGGGCAACCTCGTTCGTGATCAGGGCGTCCCATTGAGCCACCTGATCGGGGGCCATGTTTTGGGCGTTCTGATCGAGGCTACGGAACCCCGTCATGAAGTCTTGGTCCAGCCGAACATCCAGCTGGGGGAGCAGTTCATCATAGGCATCGCCAACCGCGCGTTGCGTGTAGGCGATAGCGTTGTGGGTCGACCCAATGTCGCGGGGCAGCTGAACGCCGATAGCGTCGAGAGGCCGTTGGATGGCCACCCGGTTAAGGCTTTCCTCCGCCCGGCGTTGGGCCGAACCAGTCAGGTCCCCGATGATGGGGAACCCGGTAGTGGCATCTTCAACGGCATGGGCGCGGCCCCCGGCCAGCTGGCCCGGCGACAGTTCCACACCTTGCTCGTGAAGGCGGCGGGCGGCGGGGTTGATGTTCGGCGCAATCGCCGTGCCAACGCCCCGGACGGTCGCGTCAACGACACCCCCGGTGACGCCGCCAAGGACGGTATCTCCGATCAGGCCCCGCGCGTCGGTCGCGTTCGACTGCAGCGCGCCTTCGGCAGCGCCCCCAAGCCACGGGTTACGGGTGGCCAGAACGAGCGGGGCCGTGGCGGCGATGCCCCCGGCAACCTGCCCCCCGCGCCCCGGACGCGCCCCGGCTTGGATGGACAGGGCTTCCAGTTCGTCGAAACCCTCCTGCGTGGCATAGGGGGTCACTTCCCGACGCCACTCGTGGAAATTCTCGCCCGCGTCTTCCGCGCCCACGAAGTCGCCAACGGCGTCGATGCCGTTCTCCAGCCAGTTCATGGTGTTGATGGCGGGCCGGGCCGCGCCAACATAGAGGCCGTAGGTGTCGTCGGCCTTCCGTTGCATCCGACCTTCGGGGTCGATGAAGGTGACGCCCTCTGCGATCAGTTCCTGAACCGCCTTGTCGGAGATACCGTTGGGCAGGACGTAGGGGTTCTGGTCGGTGCCAACCGGCATGTTGGGGTTGATGGTGCCGTCCTGAACGCCGGTATACCACGCAAGGTCCTGCGGGCGGTTCAGGTCCAAACCGCCGCTGTCATCGATTTCGATGTTGCCCCGGTAGTCCCGGCCCAGACCGGCTTCCGGGTCCCAGCTGCCGTCGTGTTCCGGCGGGATGGCGGGCGTCCGGGGGTTAGGGGCGGACGGCCCTTCCTCGGCCACGGGGTCTTGCGCCGGATACGCCTTCGCCATCGCGGCCTGAATGGTCGCGTCGTCCGTGCCCGACGGGAATTCGTAGATCGTGCCGTCAGGGCCTTCGACTTCAATCGGGTCCATCAGTCGAAGCCTCCGGTGGAGGGGTTATAACGGCGGCGGAGCGGGGTTCCACCCGTGCGGGGTGGCGCTTGGGTGCGAGGGGCAGGAGCCGCCGCCCCTGAACCTGAACCGTTGGTGCGGAACCACTGACGCCACGGAACGACCCGGCGGACACGCGGCATGTTGTGAGCACCCGCATCGAACAGCGGCTGGTCGGCGGTGTAACGCGCCCATTCTTCCATGCCGCCCCGGATGGTGCCGTTCTCCAAGGAGTAGTTCTCCATGAAGGCCACGAAGTCGCCTTGGCGCTGGCCCCAAGCCAGACCGGCCTCGGCGGCGGCGATGTTGGCCTCGCGGGGCTTGTCGATGGAGGGGGCCGCACCACGGAACATCGCGACGTCCCGGTCCGAAGCGGCACCCGGCAGACCTTGGCGCATGGCCGGGGTCAGCTGGTCCGTCAAGGCCATGAAGCGTCGGGTGTCGGCGTCGAACGCCCCGCGAACGGTTCCCGCGCCCGGCATCGCCATCATGCCGCCGGTATCCACCGTGCGGGCCAGCGGAAGCATCTGGCGATAGATGTTGGCGGCGGCGGCGGCTTGACCGGCTTCGGTCCGCCACGTCCGCAGTTGCACATCCTCGGCGGGGGGCAGACGGCCTCCCCGTTGACCGCCAGCCGCGCCCCCGCCCGAACGAGCCGCCGGGGGCGTCCGAATGTTGGTGAGTTGACCGGTGGTCGTGTCGACCTGCGCCGCCGTTCCAGCCGGGTATCCGGCCAGTTCTTCCGCCGTGGCCGCGCGGTATTGGGCGGACGGACGGGCGCGACCGGGGCGAACGACTTCGACACCACCGGGCCTTGCAGCCGGGGGGTCTTGGGTCCGAGGGGCAGGAGCAGCGCCGCCCGTTCCCAGCGCCCGAACGTTGCTGGCGACATACGCCTTCGTTTCGGCGGGCGCGTGGGCGAGCCAGCTATCGCCGTGCCGCTGCAGGGCGTTGTCCAGGTTCCCCGGACCCCAATTGTAAGCGGCCCACGCCTTGGCGGGGTCGTTGTCGTAACGGGCCATCATCGCGCCGAGATAGTCCCGGCCAACGCGCGAACGCTCTTCGTCGCTGTCGTCTTGCGCCGGGCGGACACCGAAGCCGGGGTCCACACGGGTTCCGGGCATGACCTGCATCCGGCCTTCGGCTCCCGCCGACGAGCGAATGAGGCGACCTTGACCGTCGCGCTCGCGATTGCGGCTCTCGGCTTGCGCCGTGATGGGGACCATGGCCGCGAGGAGGCCCTCGCCGGTCGCCGGGGGTGCTTCCGGCGCTGCAGGGGCGCTCGCCGGTCCTACGTCCGCCCGGTCCCCTGTGGCGTCGGAAGGGCCGTCCGAGGACATACCGGGGATGCGAATGAGGTCGCGGGTGGGGTCAACGGCCTCGTATCGGTCGCCACGGGCAACCTCGCGGGCATCGCCGGTCAGTTGGTCGGCGCGGAAGATGGAGCCGCCGTTCTGGAAGAACTTGTAGCGTTCCAGCGCCTGATCGGACGCGCCGACAACGGCGGTCAGGAACGAATCCGGGTCGGCCTCAAGACCGGCGCGCATCTGGGCGATCTGTTCGGCATCCGCGCCACGGGCAATCCACGTCCCGGCCATCATGTCGAAGGCGGGCAGGACGGCCTCGGCCCCTTGCGAAGTCAGGACGCCGCGCAGGTTGCTGGCCATGTTGCCAAGGACGGTGGCCTCGCGGGCTTCCTCGGCCAGACGGCGCTCTTCGGCGCGTTGGGCTTCCTGTTCGGCACGGGTCCGCGCCGCGATTTCGCGGTCTTGGGCCTTCCATTCGTTGTCGAGGACCCCTTGCGCTTGGTCCATCAGACCGTTGCGGTTCAGGATATCGGTGGCCCCGATGCCGTCGCCGTCCGCAAGGGCACGACCGGCCCGGCGGGTTGCGTAGGCGTCAGCCCATTGGTTGGCTTGCCCGACACCTCGGGCGGCGGCGTTGGGGTCCAGAAGACGAAAGTCCATGGGTCACCCGTAGCTGGACATGCGGTCGAACGCGCCGCCGACCTGACCGGCGATTTGTCCCCACGCGTTGGCCCCGGCGAAACCGGCATTGGCCCGGTTCGTCGCGTCGGCGGCGATGGCGGCGGAGTTGGCGTTGGCCACCCCGGCACCGATACCCGCGCCTTGCAGACCCATGCCCGCGATGGCCTGTTGCTGGCCGAACCAGCGGTTGAATTCGTCGGAGGCGCTGTTGGAGGCGTAATCCGAAACGGCCTTCATGGCCCCGCCCGACCGAAGCAGTCCGTTGACCGCCTTGTTGGTCGTCACCCCGTCCAGACCTTGCTGCAGACGGAAGTTGTAGCCCGGCGACGTTTCGAAGGCGTTCGGGTCTTCAAGCCGACCCAGCGCCCGGCCCCCGGCGGACATGTAGGGGTCAACAGCGCCCCACACCTTGGCCTGTTGTTCCTGCTGCGCTTTGAGGGCGGCGGCGGACGACTTGGCGGCGGACTTGGCTGCCGAAGCTTGCCCCAATCCGCCGATGATGCCGCCGAGAAGTGATCCGAACATCAGGTCCTTCCTGTCTTGTCGGTTTCTAGTGGGCCAGTATACCGCGCGTCGGGCCAGCCGTCAAGGGAAAACTCTAGGGAGCGATGCTTTCGTTGAGGAACATGGCCTGCTCCAACGCGATATACCGGGCCGCGAGCGCGATATGGGCGGCGGCGATGGCCTGAACCTCCGCTTGGGTGGGCGGGTTGGACACGGTGAACGCGCCGGGCAGGGCGTAGGGGGTTACCGGGTCGCCCGCCCCCGTGGAAGCTATCCAGCCGACCTGCTGCAGGGCGTCGATAGTGATGCCGCCGCCGATCTGCCCGCCCCCTTCCAGGCCGATGCCCGCGACGATTTCGTTCTCCTTGAGGCCGTCCAAGTCGTCTTGCGCCGCTTGGGCCTTGCCGTCCGCGTCGACCGCCTTCTCGTCCGCTACCGACGCTGCGACCTTCGTCCCATCCACCAGATCAGTATCGCCGCCGGAGCGGTTTCGGCTGCTCTCGAAATAGCGATACCACGGTTCGGTAACAAGACCGGTGGCCTTGTCGAACAAGGGCTGGTTGATCGGCGGGAGGGTGACTTCAACGGGGATGGATGCCTCGGGCATTTAGGGCCTCCACTCATTGAACGACACCATGTAGGGGGTGAATTCCACCGGGTCGGAGCATCGGAATTCGAACGCGCGACCGGGCGAAGGGAACGTGCCGAGATTGGTCCAGTGAGCGAGGGCCTCTTTGCCACGCTGCCCGTGAACCCCCAGGGGTGCTTCCAGCCACGGGGACCAGTCTTGCCCCAAGTGATCGCTGAACCGCATTTCGACCACGGGCCGCTCCCCCCTCGTCCCCGGCAGGGTTCCGACGCCCTGCTGGCAATGCAGCGCCAGAGAGAAGTTGCGGATGAAGCCGGACTTGAGCGGCTGGAACGTGGAGGTGATGCGCTCGATGGGAACGTCGTCGAAGTCCGTGAACTGCTGGCCGTTGAAGCCCATGATGCGGCCCGACAGGGCGTCCCCCATGAACCCTTCCTCGCAGGTCGAGACACGGAACCGGTCCTCCCCCCACGACTTCCATTCGGCCCACAGCTTCTGGCCGACGTTCAGGGCGTGGGTGCCATACCCGACGATGTTCAGCACATAGAACGTGTGACCGCCGAACGTGACGGAGAACGCGCTGTTGTCGGCGAACTGCTCCTCGGTCTGCTTCCGCAGCAGGTCATCGATCTTCGGGGTCGACACCTTGAGGGGGGTCTGCGCCGCCTTGTAGACCATCCGGTCGTTCCCCACAAAGTGGAGGATGTTATCGGCCATGCGGATGGTCTGCAGCGCCAGACAGCCCTTGTCGTAGGTGCGGCCTTGTGAGCGCTGGAACGGGTTGTTCGGGTCCAGCGTGGGATAGTGCCATTCCGTCGTAATCCGCCCGAAGAAGCCGATGGCCTCCCCCATCGTCGCCGCCCCGAGAATGGCGTCCGGATTGGCTTCGGCGCTGGCGAACGACAGGCCGTCGATAGTCTGCGCGTCGTTCACGGCGCTGTAGTAGAACATGCCGCTTTCGTCGGCCACCACGTAGATGAACCGGCCAGCCGACACCACAACGTCGCGGACGTAGGGGAGGTCCGGGTCGGAGATACGGGTGACTTCCGTCGTGGTGACGTAATAGGCCCGGTCCCCGGCGATGATGACGACTTCCTCGTCGGAGAAGGCGAACCGGCACTGGCCTTCGGCGGGCACCAGCCCGATGTTGACGCCATCCCGCCAGACCGTGGGGCCGGATACGGTGTATCGGAACCCCTTGTGCAGGAACGAGGCGCGGACGGGTCCCCCACCCCGTTCAGCCACGACGTAGAGGCCGGGCCTTTGATAACGGGCGGTGGCCACCGGCCCCTCGGGCGTGGTTTCCACATACATGTTGACCAGCCGCTGAATGAGCAGCTGTTGTCGACCACCATCCTGGAGTTTCAGGGGGTCGGGGACAAGGGGCGTTTCACCGCCCTTGGCGAGGACGAGGAGGCCCATCTGTGTAATCCTTGCGTTGGCTTCCGTGTTGGCGAGGGACTGGAGGCCGAAACCCCCAAGGAACGCACGTGTAAATCCGAACGGGGTGAGCGTCAGGGGCGGGAGTTGACCTGCCGCTTCGACGCTCTCCAGCGCCCCTCCCGTGGCCGGTGTGAGGGTGAGGGCGGGTAGCGCCCCGCTGGCCGTGGTAGTGGCCTCCCCGGTGCCCGTCGCGGCCCCCAGCACCATGCCGGGCAGCGCCCCGCTGGCCACCACGTCGACCGGGGTGGAGGCACCAATTCCGATGCCGAAGACGGCGATGCGGTAAATCCGCTCCGCCGGGAAGCCGAGGAACCCGTTCTGGTAAAGGGCATACCAGCCAAGCCGGAACGACCGCGCCCCAACCGGGATGGTGCCCGTGTATTTGATCGGGGTGCCGCCGGTTTGCGACTGCGTGGCCGAAGCTTCGCACCACTCCCGGCTTCCGATGATAACGTTGCTGCCGTCATACCATTCGATGTAGGCCCGGCTAAGGTCCCCGCTTTCCGAGCCGATCTTCGTGTAGTAGATCAGCGACGTTGCGCCACCCGCATCGATATCGGCGTTGAAGGCGCTGTCGATCGCTTGGCCGTAGTAGATTTCGATGCGGGACGGCGTTCCGCTCGGGGACAGGCCCCGGATATTGGCGTCGTTGAAGAACACGCCAGCGCCGCCAGCTTCCCGGTCGGGAGTGCCGGTAATGCTGGTCCACCCGGTGGTGTTGGCCGGGTTCGAAATGCCAAGGAGCAGAGCGGAGTTATCGCCGGTGTCGACAAGGTTCGCCGTGAAGTCATCGACATACGAATCGATGTTCGCGCTGCCGAACGTCTCCCGCGCTCTGGCCGAAATCCGGATGTTTCGGGTGGTCGGGGGGATGCGGATATCCGCCTCGCCCTGCTGCGTCCAAGTCGTCGGGGCGGAGGACGTCGACATTCGCGATGCCCGCGACGTCAACAGGACGTTGGAGCCATCGAAGAATTCGATCACCCAGCTGATCGGCTCCGCAACGACCGCAACGTTGTGCTTGACCCACAGGTCGAAGTCCAGCGCAAGGAGGCCCGCGTCGACGTCGGCCTGTTCCGGGCCGGGGATGGCGATGGTTTGGCCCCACCACGCGTTCCCGGCGTTGGAGCCGCTCATTTGGAACCCGTAGGTCCCGCTATGCTTCTCGGACGTTACCGCAGTTGGGCCAACCGTGCCGGGGCTGATCGCCGCCCAGCCGGTCGCGTCCCCGGTTTCCGCTCCGGGGTTCGTGATGGTAAGGGCGAGGGGGTAGGCCATCTACTGGCCCCTATCCCAGATCGAGCGGAGCCGTCAGGGTAAGCGTGAAATCGCCGCCGACCGAGGACTTGTCCGCACCGAAATCGACGTAGCCGACCAGTTCGTCGGCGCTGGAGGCCCCACCGCGCGACTTGTAGATGACCGCGCCACGGGCGGTAATCGTCGAAGTCGGCCACGTGACGTCGGAGAAGGTGGCCACGGCCTTGTTGGTGGCGTTGTCCTGCGAAACCACGCAGGGGATGACTTCGCCCCCGGCGGTATACCCGGTGCCGGTGACTTCGTTGGTCACGTCGTCCCGGCGATTGTGCGCGTCGACGTCCGGGGTGTAGGCCGAAGTCACCAGCATCGCCTTGAGCGTGTCGGTGTCAAGGTTGATGTTCGCCTTGAACAGGTCGACCTTGAAGCTGTTGTAGTTGACGGAGGCCATCTTTACACGGTCCTTTCGACCTGAATGTTGGGCATGGCCGAGGGGGTCCAAGCCCCGTCCCCGTTTCCGGGGTCAGTCTCCCAAACATCGAAGAAGTAGTTGTAGCTGGTCGCCATCGCCTTGTCGTCAGCGGCCATTTCCAGAGTGGCGATGGAGAAGACGCCCAGCTGGATATTGCAGTCCCCGCTGTCGGTCTTGCGGGCATAGGCCAACGGGGCGACCGCCGCCACGGAGAGGACGTTGACCGGCAGCGGCTCCACGGCGAACCGGGCCTTGTTGCCCACGCTCTCGGAGAAGATGTAGTCCACGTCGCCATCCGGCGGGATTTCGCTGATCAGCGGATAGCCGTTCGCGCCGGTCGTGTAGTCCCATTCCTGCGGGGCGGCGTCCGACACCGGTTGCAGGTAGTAGACGCCCATCTGGCCGAGGAAGTCCGCCGTCTCGCCCACGGAGACGAAGATATCGTCCCACCAGAGGATTTCATACTCGATGGGGATGCTGCTGTCGAAGCTTCCGATGGCGATCTGGGCGACTTCCGCGCCGCCCGTGCCGAACAGGGTATTGCCCTCGTAGCTGACGAAGGTCTTCCCGTTGATCTTGACTTCAACCGACCCATCGGCGTCGAAGATCGCCTTCGTCTCCATATGGTTCCACGCCCCGGCGGCGACTTCCAGGGTCGACTGCGCCAGCAGAACAGGGGCATCGGGGCCGGTCGTGCTGGAGGTTCGGTCCAGCCCGCCACCCATGATCAGAATGCGCCCGGTGGTGCCGATCTGAATGCTGATGTGGGACCGGTTCGCCCCGTTGCGGAATTGCTGAACGACCGTGCAGCCCCGGATGGCGTTGAAGGGCGGAATGGGGAGCCGGGAGAGCCGGAACCCGCAGCCCATCACCACTTGGTCGAAATCGCCCCCGAGCGAACGACGGCCCTGCGCACCAATGACGGTCAGGGCGGCGGAGCGTTCCCCGGTGCGGGCTTGCGTCTCGGACAGGACGAAATCGTCGAACTGCGCCCACGCCCCATCGGGCACCAAGGATTCGTCGGCACCGTATTGGTCAAAACCGTCGAACCACGCGATGGTCACGAATAGACACCCTTGCCGGTCTTCCGCCCGCCAACACGACGGGTGGCTAGGGACAGCCTAGCACGGCCCACGCGCCGAAGCAATTCCCCCGGAGTTGGCTGACCGGTTTCCTCCAGCAGGGCTTCTGCCAGCAGGTCCTTGATCGCTTCATCGAAGCGGGGGGTCAGCGGGGCTTGCGCCGTGAGGGTCAAGCCGTGGATGGAGGCCCATTGCCCGCGCATGCCGTCGAACAGCCAGTATTCCGGCTCCCCGGATACCGGGTCGACAACGATGATGAAGGCGAGGTCGAGGGGCTGGCGCGTCCGGCCCGTTCCCGTATCCACGACGGTGGTGGGAATGGTGACGGTGGCCGGGATGGACTGATAGACCCGCTGGCCTTCCTCGGCGGTGTAGGTTGCGGTGTCCAGATATTTGTCGCAGATGCGGCCAAACATGCCGCCTTCAATGAGACTGCCATAGAGGCCGACAAGGCGCTCCATGCCGATGTTCGCTTGGGAGGCGTTCAGGTTAACGCCCGCCGCCATGATACCCGACCGGCGGTAGGCGGACTTGATTACGTCGCGGCAGGTCGTCATGGTAAAATTCCTGTTGGAGGGCGGTTTGGGGGGCCGAAGCCCCCCGCCCCATCAGTCTTCGTCGTTGCCGCGCGCGATGCGGGCCTCGCGGATGGCCTCCATCAGCTTGGCCTTGGTCGTGTTGGCCGGGAAATCCACACCCTCGGCGGTGGCGACGTCTTTCAACGCCTCCAGCTTCAAGGCGGGGAGGTCGTCGACCTCGCGGCGTTCGGGGCGGACCTTGGCGTCCCCCTCGAATTCGAAGTGCGAGTGGCCCCGCAGCTTCTTGAGCGCCGCCTCGTCCGTCACGCCGACGAACTCCCCCTTGGGGAATTCCATGCCGAACATCGACATGCTCGACGGGCCGGAGAAGTCGTCCTTCGGGTCGCCGATGAAGCGGACTTGCGTCCCCTCCGTGGTGGCTTCCTCCTGGACTTCGGTTTCGTCCGTCATGTTGACGGTTCCTTCTGTGGTTCAGCTGCCGAAGCTAGCTGGCCCCTAGGGGCGAGGTTCAGGAGGCCGCGAAGAACGGCTCCAGATAGTCGACCCGGACCGTGACGGTGCCGGTTCCGCCAGCGGCGGCGACGGCGATCACGGTGCCGCGAACGATCGTCTCGGCCAGCAGTTGGGGCTGGGTCGGGAACGGACCGTTGAAGTGCCGGATTTCGGCGCCGTTGGTCAGAGGCGGGGTGGCGGCATCGCCGGTCAGAACGCCGGAGTTCGTGAAGTAGTCGGCGTCGATCACGGCCCCACCTTCGCTGGCGGCGATGCCGATATCCAGTTCGAAGGTTTCGGTGCCGGTGTCGATATCCGAGACAACGGCGTAGCCGCCGACCGGGACGGCCCCGGCGGGCAGACGGAAGAAGTCGTAGGTGTCGCCCACTTCCGGAACTTCCGGGATGGTGAACGTCACATAGCGCGAAAGCAGGACGCCGCCCCCGACGAAGGAGGGGGTCGGACCTGCCATCAGCACCGACTTGAAGTTTTGCGCGGCCATTTCTGGCTTGCCTTTCTTTAGGCGGGGGGAGGACTAGCCTCCCCCGGCCAAGGTGTGACGGAGGCCTGGAATTAGGCGTCCGGAGCGGCGGCGGTGTAAACCGTCACGACGCCGTGTTGCTTGCCGCGGAACGCGATCTTCTCGACGCCCAGCAGTTCCTCGATGGCGACACCGGGGCGGAACTTGTAGTCCTTGTCCCGGTCCGTCTGCGGCGTGGGCATTTGGCCCCACGCGATGCCGACGGCTTGCGCGCCGCAGAGGATGTTGACGGCGACGTCAATGCCGGCGTTGCCGACCCCGGCCAGAACCGGCAGTTCCTCGATTTCGCGGTAGATGACGCCGCGATAGAGCAGGTCACCGTCCTGGAAGATCGGGTTCGTGTTGACGTCCCGCGCGCGGGCCTCGCGGTTGGCGGCGGTCATCGTGGCGTCGTCGTTCAGGTCCCGGAAAGCGCGGGGGTTGCAGAACATGACATACCACTCGTTGCCGTCCTTGGTCTTGTAGGGACGGACGATGGGCGAAGCGCCCTTGGCCATGCGCTTGGCCAACGAGCCGACCGCCGGGGTCAGCTTGTCGTCGGTGGCGTCAACGGTGGCCAGAGCCGCCGAATGGTCGCCCGCCGAGTAGTTGGAGCGCAGCTTGCCGAACAGCACCCGGTCGCGGTTCAGGACGAGCCACGCGTCCTTCTCGGCTTCCGTGGCGATGTAGTTCGCCGAGGTGATTTCGTAGCCGCCGTTGGCCTCGCTCTCGGTGGCGACACCGTAGCGAACCGGGACGGTCGTGGCCAGCGACGGGATGACCGACAGGAAGGCCTCGATGATATCGTCGCGGAGCCGCTCGGATTCCCATTCGCGCAGCATGTCGCGGGCCGCGTCCAGCAGGTTGATCTCCGTCTTGTAGGAGGTCGACTTGGGAACGCGGACGCCGTGACGACGCCAGTCGATGGAAATGGGGAAGTTGTAGTTCCCCAGCTGCTCTTCGTTGCCGTCGAGGACTTGCGACCCCGACACGCCCGAACCGCGCAGCTTGGTGATCAGCGGGATGTTGATCGTCTTGCCCGCTTCCTCCTGCAGTTCGCGCTTGGTCACGAAGATGTTGGTGGGACCCGCACCCATGTAGGGGCGGAACTTGGAACCGCGAACGTATTCGCTGAAGTAGGACGAAACCCACTTCTGCTTTTCGGAGGCGGTGGCGAGGACCGTTTCGGCCATCGTCTAACCTTTCTGGCTGTGTATCAGCCGAATTCGCTCTCGAACGGGTCCTTCACAACAACGGTGCTGTGAGGACCGCCCGCCGAAGGTGCCGCAGCGATGCTTCGGGGAAGGGGCGGTTTGGGAGCGGGTTGAGCAGGAGCCGGGGTGCTTCCACCGGCGGGTTGGGGGTCCGGGTTCTGCCCGTCTTGGGAGGCCTTCCAGGCCAAGAACGCCGCATACTCGGGGTCGCCATGGTCGGTGGGCGTCTTGGCGGCTTCCGCCTCCTCATACGCCTTCATGGCGGCACCGTAAGGGTGCGGCTGGGAGAAGATCGACTTGGCGAATTCGACGTCGGCATCGAAACGACCCTTCGCCCATTCCATCATGGCCTCGACCTTCTCGTCGCCGTGCTTCTCCCGAGCCAAAGTCTCGGAGGTGTTCAGGCGCTCGTTGATCAGGGCCATGGTTTGCTGGCGCTGGATGTATTGGGCGTGTTTCACCGGCTCCTTGATGGGGTCGGGGATATCCGCCTTCGCTGCTTCGGCCTGACGCGCGGCTTCGGCGGCTTCCAGACGCTGGAGACGTTCGGCTGTCTCCCGCTCTTTCTTCCGCGCGGCGTCGAGCGCCTTCTTGGGGACCATCTTGTCGGCCCCCTCGCCAGCGGCTGCCGGGTCCTTCGGGGTCCCGTCCTCGTTGAATTCTCCTTCGCCAGCCGGGGGTTCTTCTCCCGACTTGGGGGCTTTGCCTTCGGTGGCGGGCTTCGCCGGGGCCGAGGGAGCAGGCTCCTTGCCCGTGGTCGCATCCGCAGCCGGGGCGGCGGGGGTTTCCACAGGGGCGACGAACTCTTCGTCGAACAGGGCGTCTTCCAGATTTTCGTCAGCCACTTGTCTCACTCCTAGCCCGTAACGGCGGCTTCCCGAACGCCCGAATGCCCGGCGGCGGCTGTAGAAGGACGGCTCCTACTCCGTATCGCCCGATTGGCCCCCGGCGGCGGGGTCGGTGGCTTGGGTCAATTTGAGGGCCGTATCGATGGCCGCCATTTCGGTCCTTGCCTCCTCCGTTTCGACCCCCGAAAGCGTTTTGTCCGCTTGGGTGGCCGTTCGGATGGCTCCTTGCTCCGCTGCCGCCGTCTTGGCGGCTCCGGTAGCGTCGTTGAGGCGGGTTTCGGAGGCCGTGAGCGCCAGTTCCGCTTGCAGGGCGGCGTCTTGCTTGGCCTCTTCCTTCGCCTGTTGTTCCTGCGCCGCCTTCTGCATGGCCTCCTTGTGCGCCTGAATTTTCTTGATCAGCTGGCGCTTGCGGGGGAGGGCGGTCATTTCCAGCATGACCTCGAAGGGGACCTCCTGCGCGTATTGGGGGTTGGACGACACCATGTTCCGGAGTTCGGTCAGCTGCTCCGCCATGATGGTGGCGGTTTCAGGGACGGTATCCAACATGATATCGACGTCCATTTCGGCGACGACGTTATCGTATCCCAGCACTCCCGTAAGGTCCATCGGAGGAGCCGAAGGTAGCACCGGTTGGCCACCCCCGTCAAGCGGCGGCGCTTCCATGCCCAGCTGTTGCATGCCAGCCATGGCCATCATGGTGGCCGGGTCGACGGGCGGGGCGCTTGGGGCCATGCCGGACCCCATGGGCGCGACCGGGGGCGCTCCCATACCCATCCCCGGCCCCTCGGGGGCCATCGCGGCGGGGTCGACCGGCGGGGCGACCTTGGGCTGGTTCAGGCCGACGAAGCGGGGGTCTTCGATATCGTCGGTGACCCTAATCCACATGGGTTCCGTCCAGTATTGCTTGCAGCGATACCAGATTTGCATGTAGACCCGCAGTTCCCAATCCTCGAACTGGTCCAGCGGAACGGCCAACTCGACCAGACCGGCCTGTTGACGGGCCAGCAGCGCCCTTCCCGACGTATCGGAGCCTTGCCGACCCAGCATGGCTTGGTTCGGGCTGAAACGCTCCATTTCGTTCTTGGCTTCGGAGAGCAGGGCCATGTTGCCCGCGCTCTTGTCGGTCCCGCTGACCTTCTTCCAGCCATACGGAATGACGCCATCGGGCCGCGCGGCCTCGATACGGGCGTTGTCTGCCTCCACCTCGATGGCGGAGGGGTCCGACGCTTCGATCTGGCTGCTCGAAACTTCCCAGAGCGCCTTGGAGCGGCGCTTGTTGATTTCGTCCTGAATGGGGCGCAGGTCGTCGCCGTAGCCCATCCGCTCGTTGTCGATGGTGACGTAGCAGGATTGGGCGGCGATGGGGTTGCAGGGGCGCTTCTTGTCGTCGAGATAGGGGCTGATGCCTTCCTCGATGATGCCGCCTTCCCAGAACTTGCAGAAATGCCACGTGCCCTTGCAGCGCTCGTAGATTTCCACGACCATCAGGCGCTTGGTCTTGGTGTCAATCCAGCCCTGATCGGTCGGGCGGTCGTCGAACGTGTCGTCCGAGCCGTTCCCCGCGCTCAAGCCGCCCGCTTGGCCGGTGTCGATCGCCGCGTCGATTTCAGCCGAGAACGCGCTGTCGTCGTCCTTCATGCCCTTCACTTCGTCGGCATACATCCACTTCGCCAGACCCATGTAGCGGGCGTCGGAATAGTCCGGCGAGCGGCTCCGGGGGTCCGCGAAGAATTCTTCCCAGCGAATGGGGATGAGGTCGGGGTCGCCGTCCTCGTTCACGCCCACCGAGATAGCGCAGGTGCCGCCCAGCAGGTATTCCTTCATCCGCTGGACCTTCGTGAACTTGAAGCGGTTCCGTTGGGTCACATAGCGAAGGCAGTCGGTTGCCACGTCCGAGGCGTCTTCATCGCCGGGGGTCCGAGGGTAGGCGCGGGGGTCCGTCCGTGATCGTGAAACCACCCCGAGGATGCCGTTGATGGCCACCCGGAAACGGTTGATCACGACGTCGGGCTGGCCGCGCTCTTCCAGCTTGGAGAGTTCGTCGGCGGTCAGTTGGTCGCCGTCGTAATACTTGAAGTTGAGTTCGGACTTCTTCCGACGCTCTTGCGTTGTGGACATGTAGTCCCGCAGACGCATCTTCCAGTCGGCCAGCGTCTTGGGGGACGTGTAGCCGGGTTCCTTCGGGCGTTCCGACTGTTCCGGGTCCGCGACGTCGGCGAAGAGGTTGTCAGCCATCACATGACCTTCCAGTTAGAGACGGGTTTCTTACGCAGACGCGCCCACCGATCAATGATCGGGGCCTTTTCCTTCTCGACGGGCATCGAGCGGATTTTCGCGTTGATCGCGAACTCGCCGAAGGCGTCGGCGGCGTGGCTGTCTTCGTTGTGGAGGGGGCCGGTGAAGACCCCCATGGACTGGTTCCACTTCTTGCGATACTGCTTGAGGTGGTCGGAGCCAACCTTCGTGCGTTCGTCGTGGAACCGGCAATAGGGGAGGACCCGGCGGACGGCGTTGATGCGCTCTTCGGGGTCCCGAGCGATGCCGACGCGGATTTTGACCAGCCCCAGCTTGTGAAGCGTCTGCTTCCGGGTATGTCCACCGGCCCCGATTTCGCGCACCATAACGTCATGGGGCAGGTAGTGCATTCCGTAGGTGTATTCGCGGCTGCGCTCGTTCTTCATCGCCTCTTTCACGATGGTGTCGAGGCCCGCGTCCGACGTTTCGTAATAGTCGATGATGTTGATGTAGTCTGCGAAACGCTGGAAGAACCAGATCGAAGTATAGTCGTCGATGCCCAAATCCCACGCGGTGTCCACGAGTTGGTTCGGGTCGTGCGGGAAATGCCCAATGCGGCCCGCCGTCTGCAGGGTCTGCATCTGCTCGTTGTAGTAGGACCCCGGAACGGCGCTGTCGAAGTCCACCATGTATTCGGAGTTGAACTTGGCTTCGCCCTCGGCGTAGGAGCCGCATTCGTCGATGATATCCTGCTTTTCCTTGGCCAGCTGTTCCGGGGTGAAAACGCTGGTCAGGGTGGCGGGCATCCGCATCGTGAACCACTCGGGGTCCTTCTCGCGGGCCTCGAAGGCGCGGGTGGCGTGGTTTCGTCCACGGGGGGTCCAGATGAAGATGGCCCAGCCACCGTTCTCCAGAAGAATAGGCCGGATATAGGCCCAAGCATCGGGCCGCGCCAACGCCCACTCGGAAAATACGACCCCAATGGGAGGCGAGCCAACAAGCGAATCATAGTTGTCACTCCCGAGAACTTGCCACGTGGACCCGTTCTTGAACTTGATCATCATGTCCTGCTCGCGCGTGGACGCTCTGATTTCCTTCGGGAACGCTTCGTCGATACGCTTCTTGCCCGTCCGGGGGTTGATGGCGTCCCAGATGGCCTTCCGGGCCTGACTTGCCTCGGGCAGCATGTGCCAGTAGGTGCCAACCCGTTCTTGGGAGGCAACTGCCGCCCTGTGAAGGGACACGTCGTCCTTGCCCCAGCGCCGGTGGGCAACCATGTCCGCGCGGGTTCCGCCCCGGTCCAGGTAATGCCAGAGCGGCATTTGGTCGGGTCGCGGCTCCCAACCCATGTTGGGAAGGGTGACTTGGACCTTATTGGCCATCCGGCTCACCGAACTTCCGCACGGTGATCACGATATCCCCGTCCTTGCCGCTGCCCGAAACGCCGGTCGTGTAGCCCCGGCCCTTCCCGAGGGTCTGGAGGATAAACCGCTCCGCCGTCGGGTCTTGCCCCGACCTCACACGCTTCCGGTGGTTGCTTTCGGCCTCGTCGATGATATCCTCGTTGAGGTCTTGCATCAAGGAGGCGAGGGTCGGAGAGCGGTCAATCCGTTCCTGTAGCACTTCCCGACGCATATCGAGGGCGCGGGCGGCTGCGGACTTGTTCCCGTCGGCCTCGACCAAGGCGTTGTAGATATCGCCTTCCGACACCCTCGGCGTGTTGACGCGGGGTTCGATGGTGCCTTCGACGGGAACAAGATCGGCGGTCGACATACCCGGAGGGTAGCACGGGCCGGGCCGCGCCGTCAATGGACTTCGGATTGTGGGGAGGAACGGCTACCGGGCGGCAGAGGGGTGTTACCCGAGCCGCCCGTTAACCTAGCCTGTTTGAGCGACGGGAAGGCTACTCCCTGCAGGGGTTGCGAACCCGCTGCTACCTGTATCGCGCCAGAATGGCGGCGGTTTCTGCGTCCGTCAGGGGCCTGTTCGGCCTCGCGGCTTGGGTGCGCTGAACGGCGGCCCGTCCCGCTGCTTCCCGATTGGCTCGCCTCTGCGCCGCCGCGCGTTCCTCGGTATAGGATTGCGTGTTGGGGCGGGCCGGGGCTGCGGGGGCATTCCGGCGCGGAGGAGGGGACCCGCGACCGTTCATCGCGTTGATCAGGGGGGCGAAAAGGCCGTTCTCTTGCTGCACGTTCGCCTCCAAAATGGTGGGAGGTGCCCCGAAGGGCTTCAGAGTTCACAATGTGCACTCACCGGGGCCTTGCCCCCCGCACCACGTTTAGAGACGGTGGCCGAGTCTAGATTGCAGGGTATCACCTCCTGCGGGTCCTGTCAAGCGGTGACGGAAGGGACCCGAAAGCGCTGACGTAGGGAGGGGTATTTCGGGACGCGGGTCCCTTTGGTGAATACAAATTGGAACCGGTCCACGGGCCGCGCCAGAGGGGTATTAGGGTTGGGTCCCTCCTCCGATCTAGGGCCGGGCAATCCCCCCATATGGGTCGCGCGCGCCGTTGGGTCCCCCTTGCAACATACCATGTATCTCGAAGGACACGTGGCCCGGTTGCCGCGCCCCTGTGGCTTCTTTGCACGTGCAAGCATCGTGCCAGCCGCCCGGTATTCGCTTACCGTGTTGCATCGTGGGCACATGGCTTCCCCTGCTGGCCCGCCGATGCGTGGCCCCCCTTGACACGCCGCCCGGCCTGTGCTACGCGCGCGCCCCCGCCCGGCGCGCGGTTGGTATGGTGTCGGGTCGCGGGCTTCTGTAACACGGCGTGATCGGCGTTAACCACGCTCGGGGCTTGCGGGCTTCCCCGGCTTGTGGTATGGTGGGGCATCGAACAGGAGCGACCCCGATGACCGAAGCCACCGCCTACCGCAGCCCGTCCGCCGATCTGCCCGCCCGCATCACGAACCGGGCCACGGGCGAAGTCCGCACCACGACCATGGAAGCCGCCGCCGCCATCGCGGGCATCGACACGGACGACGCCGCATGGGCCATCGAAGAGGAAGGCCGGGCGGACGCGACCGACGACCAAGGCACCGACTGGACCATCCGCGCCGCCTAGCGGCTTCCCCCGACCCGAACCACGAGGAACCACGCCCATGCCCGCCCCCACCGATGCCGTCCTGAACGCCCACGCAGCCCAAGCCGCCGCCCGCTACGGCCCGCGCACCGGGCCTTCCCCCCGCTCCGTGTGGATAGCCACGGGACCGGACGACCTCAACGAGCAGCCGGTATGCGTCGTCGGGGACACCGAAGCCGCCGCCCGCGCCGCGTTCGTCGACGTCCTGGAAGCCTACGGATGGGATACGGACGAAGCCGAGAGCCACGTGCGGCATCGCGTCGTGACCATGGAACGCCCGATCTGCGTGGAACGGTAGGCGGAAGCCCGCAACCCGCGCCCCGAAGGACCGAGGAGGGGCAGCCCGTGGCCCGGCCCCGTGGCCGCCGTGCGCTGGTGGTGCGGGCGGCACACCTGCTCGGCCATACCGCGCCCCCTGCTCTTGGTTGTCCGTCTCTCTATGGGGGGGGGGGGGGGGGTGGGGGGGGGGGGGGGCCCCCCCCCCCCCGGGGCCCCGGGCCCCGGGGGGGGGCCCCCCCCCCCCCCCCCCCCCCCCCCCCCCCCCCCCCCCCCCCCCCCCCCCCCCCCCCCCCCCCCCCCCCCCCCCCCCCCCCCGC